>OBJQ01000176.1_pt1 | contig 62407 bp, 83 predicted proteins | sample 1519921 | NCBI WGS metagenome assembly OBJQ01 (sample SAMN04209244, study PRJEB22552) | human gut metagenome | biome: gut; material: feces | host: Homo sapiens | place: USA: Oklahoma
GGCTTGCGTCGCGGCACGAAGAATTGCGGAACGGCGAATGCCTGTCCTTTTCCTTCGTCACGACCGACGGCCTGCGTTGCCGCGCCCACTGGTCGACGGAGCTTGCCGGAATTCACGGCGTTCTGCGCCTCCTGTATCCGCTCGGCAGCCTGCCTGACGACGAGGACATGGATATTTTGACAAGGCTCAGCCGTCTGCGGTCCGGCCTCGTCCTCGCCGTCGGTGCTACGGGCAGCGGCAAGACGACGACGCTCTGGCGTATGCTGACCTATTTGAATACGCACAGAGCCTGTCACATTATTACGCTCGAAGACCCCGTGGAGTATGTCGTGTCCGGTGAGAAAGCGCTCATTGCGCAGCGTGAGTGGAAGCGCCACTTCACATCCTTTGCGGCGGCTGTTAAAGAGGCTCTGCGTCAGGACCCGGACGTCATTCTGGTCGGCGAAATGCGTGATGCCGCCACGATGGAAGCGGCCTTGACTGCAGCCGAGACGGGGCACCTCGTCTTTTCGTCTTTGCACACGCAGTCGGCGGCTCAGACAATTACGCGTATTATCGGCATGGCCGAAAGCGGTCAGGAAAACTTTCTGCGTTACCGCCTCTCTCTGTCCTTGCAGGCGGTCCTGGCGCAACAGCGCCGCTTTGTGAACGGTACGATGCACATTTACAGAGAAATCCTTACACGTACGCCTGCCGTGGCCCAGCTCATCCGCAGCGGCAAGGAGCACCAACTGCAAACACTCATGCAGACGGGCGGTGCCGAGGGCATGCGCACGATGGAACAGGCCCTCAGGAAAGACGGTGTACGGGAATGAAACGATTTTCCGTCCATATGACAGATGTCGACGGCAGGGAACGGGAGTATATTCTCTTTGCGCCGTCGGCTTCGGCGGTACGGGAAAAATTGAAGCGAGAAAAAAAGCAGGTTCTGTCCGTGCAGGAGAAATACGGTCCTTTCAGCCGCCGGAGAAAAGAGAAAAACATGACCGCCGAACGGTTGTCCTTCTTCTTCAATCAGACGGCCCTGCTCGCGGCGACAGGTATTTCTTTCGTCGAAGCATGGAAGCTTCTTTTATCGGATGTGCGCAACAAAAAGGACGCCATGCGTCTCAAAACCTGTATTGCCGCCATGGAAAGCGGTAAGAGCGCGGCGGCTTCCATGGAAGAGACGGGCCTGTTTCCGCCGCTGGCGTGCAATATTATGCGCGCCGGAGAGCGGTCCGGCCATGTAGAAGAAATGCTGTGCCTTCTCGGTGAATATTATAAGGCGGCGCAGGAACAGCAGGCACGGATTCGCGGCATTTTTATTTATCCTGCTTTTCTGTTTATCTGTATTGCGCTTCTTTTCTTCGGCGCCGTTTTTTTCATACTTCCGGTCTTTGCGGAACTTTTTTCCGAAATGGGAACGCCCTTGCCGAAAGGTACGCGCATTTTACTTGCAACGGGAAATTTCCTGCGCGATTACGGCGCCTTCGTCTTCAGCGCCCTCGTCGCCGCAGGTATTTCAATATATTCGGCATTACGGACAGGTTGCGTACGACGTTGATATTTCGGCTGCCGTTTTAGCTAGCTTATCTCGTGTATCTATGCCGAGCTCGCGTATCTTCTCGACGGCTTTCCGCCCGAGCCCTTGCGGGCCGAAGTTTAGCGTAACGTCAATTGAGATCGTACGGTCGTTATTCGTTGTGACAGTGACAGCTTGCACAAGTGCTTGTACAATCGCCCGTTTTGTTTCGAAATCCCCCGCAGCCGGCAGGGCCTTTTTTAATTTGCGGAGCGTCTCTTTTGTGTTCTGCATTTCAGTGTCAATATCGACCGGTGCGTTCTGCTGCAGCTTCTCAAGCTGCTTTTTGAGCTCGGTAATCTGCTTGTCGAGCTTCGGCAAGCGAGCTGCGATATCATCTTCGGATATGATGTTTTTCAAGCGCATTGATATCAGCTCATCGCGCTGCTTTTTTATCTCTTGTATCGTGCGGGCAATGTCTGTTATATCGATATTGTTTTCGTGTTGCGGTTTGTCAGCGTAATACGCTTGTATTGTTTCATTCGCGTATTTTGTATTTGTCAAAAGTTTACAGCATTCATCCCAAACGACGCCTTCAATCCAGTCAGCGGGTATGGGTAACGCTGTCAAGCATACTTGTTCGGGGTGATGCGTAAGATAAAATGCTTTACGCGCCTTACCGTTGCAGTGGTAAAATCGCTTTGTTTGAGTAGGGGGCCTGTTATTATAATAAATCCCTACATATGACAGTCCACAATGGGCGCAGCGTATAAGCCCTTGGCCTAGCAGGTAGTGGTTGCGGCTCATTTTTTGGCGGTTAAAAGTTTTTCGATGCAAAAAACCGTCGTTAGCGGCTTGCCAAAGCTCGGCTGACACAATTGGCGGAATCTCAATCTCTATGATATCGTCGTACAGCTTGGAATCGCAGTTATAGTGCGCAACTCCTTTGTACTTTGGGTTTTTAAGCATGCGCAATACTGTTCCTTGTGACCATAGCTTTGCGCCACACGCCGGTATTTTTAAACTGTTTAGATGATTCGCCATTACAACGGCACCAGTATTTTTAACAACTGTAGTCTCAAAGATATATCGAACAACGTCAGCTTTTGTCTTATTACCCCACACAAGCGTATTGTCGATAGCGAGCTTTTGGTCGGGGGTGCGAATGTACCCGTACGGCGGATGCCCCACAACTGCTGACAACCCGCGGCGCAGCTTTCGCTGCTTACCGTCGTTCATACGTTTCTTAATCGTGGACAACTCGTTTTCCGCGAGTGCAAGCAGCATCGTAAATACAAGCTTGCCGGTCGGCGTCGACGTGTCGTAATTTTCCGAGATTGACCGGATCGCAATGCCCAGGTCACTCAGTTGCTGGCAAATACGCAGCCCCTCAAACGCCGACCGCCCGAGCCTGTCCGTGCGATAAAACAAGACGGCGTCGAATTTATTGGCTTTTGCGTCCGCTAGTAGCCTGCGGCCCTCCGGTCTGTCGGCAAACGGCAGTGTGCCGCTTTGCGCCTCGTCGTAGTACTCATCTACGACGGTCAGTCTGTTACCTGCAGCAAATGCGCGCAGCGCGTCTTGCTGCATTTCGATTGTTTCTTCGTCTTTTTGCTTAATAGACGAGACACGCCCGTAGTTAACGTATCTCATGATTTTGGGCATAAAAAATCAACTCCTTATTTATAGTTAAAAAGGGGCTGATTGTGATATACTATGTGTATAGTCAGCCCTTAGTCTGGGTAGATTATGTTTTCCCTCGTTGCATGGCCGTGCGGCGGGGGATTTTTATGTAACAGTTGGGATAATAGAATGTATAGTTATATTAGCAACGGCAAGACGGAGAGTAAGTACCGTCTTTGCATATAATGCGGCCGTTAGAGCCGCACTCGCGCACACCGCCATGATGTGAACAACAACCACGTTGCGCAATAATAAGTGAATTAGTGCTGTAAGAAGTTTCTGTAAATCCGTAAGCTGCACCGCCAAGTACCGCTGTTATTAAGAGTGCTGATAAAATCTTTTTCACTAGAAGCCATCTCCTTTTATTAAACCGTGTTCCGTTAAAGTATCCCAACCGTTTTTCAAAATGTAAACATGCATATACCCTTCCCGTTCCATGAGTTCCGCCATTGCAATTGCGTACTCATCATCCGGGCAGGAACAGTAAATAACGAATTCTTTATTTTTATCGTGATTTTTTAAAAATTTGTTCAGCTCCATAATGCTGCGCGGATCAACCCAAACCGATCCGGGCTTTGACGCTTTATAATGTTCCCTTGCATAGATACTTCGTACATCAACGAAAGTCGCTTTTGTCGATGATATATCTTCGAACGGCAGATACTCATACGCAGAAACCTGTAAAAATGTGCACAACATTAAACATAACGTAATGACTGTTTCCTTTTTCATCACTTTTACCACCTTATAATAAATAAACCTTGTTTTTCTAACCGGTTATGGCTTGATATCCCATTAAAAATGCGTTTCGCTTAGACATGTTAACTCCCGTTTTGTTAGAGATATAAAATGGTGTCCACGACTTGGCATTATCGTAAGATACATACGCTACATCTTCTCCCACGTATGGTGGCAATATAATGTCCCGGACGTTGTCGATAAAGGCTGTAGTATATTGTTTGCTCGGATTGAGAGGTTTGTAAAACCAGACCGTAGCCGGAGCCTTGATATTTTTAATTTCGGTTACATCTCGGTTGTAGCTAACATATATCTGATTTTGTGCAAAAATAATACCATCGCTATCATATTTTTTTACGACAATTGACGTGGTATCTAAGTAAGTGGCACCACCCATATGTCCGTAAATAATAGGAATAGCTGGGTTGTCATACAGATAATTAAGATACCCGGCATGCGCAGCAGTTAACATGGCAATCCACAACAAGCATGTACATAATATTTTCCTCATTACTATTACCCCCTACAAAATCACACTATATATAACAACTTTGCCGAGGATGCGTAAATCCTCGGTATTGTCGTAATTAAAGACAATAGGCAAAAAAGAAAAATCATCACTGTCCGGCTGGAGAATAAAGCGCTCGTTTTCCGGATCATTGAAGAATCGCTTGACTGTGTATTCGCCATGGTCGTTAGAAGCAACGATTATGTCCCCGTTTCGTATATTTGATAAAGGCACATTAGTCAGGACAGCAATGGTTGAGTGATTGTCGATAACGCGATTCATTGATTCTCCGTTTACACGCATAAAGCAGATATTTTTATTGCCGGCATACTTGCCGAGCAGGGCATCCGGCACGGTAATCAGTGTTCCTTTTGTCGGCTCGACTTCTTCCATCTTTCCGGCAGATATACTATTAGGAATATATGTATATGTTTGTGCAGCTTGGGTATACGATTCGCTATCTTCTTTTGATGTCCAGCCCATTAAATCTGCTGGCGTGGTTTCCAGTATTTGTGCAAGTGGCTGCAATTTATCTATTCCCATATTTTTAACTTCGCTACTTTCATATCTTGATACTAACGATTCGGATACGTCTAAAGCCCGTGCCACATCTTTTAGTGTAAGTCCCAATTCTTTTCTTCTGTTTTTTATTCTGTTTCCGACATCCATATTTTTAACCTCCTAGTTACTATACTATATGATAAATCTTGAAAAAAATCAATAAAAAATATAATTACGCACTGTTTATTTTGCGAATAATCAAAAAAACTATTGACGAGATAAGAAATGGATGTTAATATGTGATTGTAACTTGAGGATACTCAAAAAGGTGGTGATTATATGATAAACGTTAGGAAATTAAAAGCTCGTATTTATGAGGCCGGATTGACACAGGCTATGATGGCTAAAAAAATAGGCATGAACGAGTCATCTCTTAATAAAAAAGTAAATGATGCGAGTGGGAAAAATCTTTCTATTGAAGAAGTGGAAAAGATAAGCAATGTCTTAGCTATTCCGCCTGAAGAACGCGATTTATATTTTTTTGTTTAAAAACTTGAGTATTCTCAAGTAAAAGGAGCTGAGTGATGAAAACAGGAAAATGCACCGTCCGGATTCACTACAATCCGGAACCTGCGGCAATAAAGAAGTCGCAAGACATCATCGTCGCGGCACTAAGAGCGGGAAAGATTAAGCTCGGAAGCGGTAAGCAAGCCGCTCAAGTAATTTGTTAGAAAAGGGGTGAAGAGATGGAAGATTTCGGGAAAATCACGGAATATTGTAAAAGGAAACACTACATTTTGAGATACGAAAAAGTAATCAATTACATTGATAAAGGAGATGAACAACAATGCTAAAACCGAAAACAGCCCTACCCGCACCGCCGCCGTGGGTTAATCAACGGTACGAGGAGAGGCAACGGGACATAGCTATCGAGCTGGAGCTAGACCGTCACATCGCCCATGCATACGCGACGGACTACGGTGAGGCTTCCGGTATTACAATCGTTGACATTGCTAAAGGCGTTATCGGAGCGGCAGCGCTGTATGCCGGGATTGCGCTGATGATTTTAACGTTACAGTCATGATGGGGTGATTAAATACATGAAATACAAACTATTGGCCAATCAGAAAACAGGGCGAATTGAGATTGCGCGCCTGGACGAAGATAAAGGAGATAAACAAGTTATCGGATATCTCGAATCGGAATGGGGATTTTGGGCGTTAAAACATGGATTTCAACGCGAAGCTTTAGATCGGATAGATGATATACAAGAAAGTATTAACGAGGCGCGTCGCAAGCTAGATGCTGTATATAAAGAGCTTTGCGTTGCGTTAGGAAAGTAAGAAAGCGAGGTGTACAGATGACTAAGACAACATACGAAATACTTGAGCTCCCGAGCTTAAATAAACGACTTGTATACGCAATCGTACGTAAGACGGAATCGCGAACAACTTTAGATGGCTATAGGTTTGAATCAAGAGAAGAAGTCGAAGATATCGTTAAAAAACTCAACGAAGTGAAAAAATACTTAGAGTAGGAGAGCCGCATGAAAAGTGAATGGAAAGTGGTATATTGCAACGGATATCGCAAATCACCTGACGGATGTATAGAAACAGAGTGGAAAAATGGGTACGGCGAGGGCCATAACAATCGGACGCGCCTTTACATGATATATCGTTTAAAAGATATTAATAAAGCGGACAGGAATTACAATCGTGATGTATACGCATATACACGTGATAAAGAAAAGGCACAGGAATTGTTAAGCAGGTTAAATACTTATACAGAGAAGCGCACGTAATAAATAAGAAAGGAGATGAACACATGCAGGGCGCTACGGAAATTAAGATGTATTGCGAACGGCAGTGCCGGCTTTTATCTGACAGAGCCGAAGAAATGGAGGCCAATAATATATCGGCGACGCCTGTGCGGGCAATGCTTGCGGCTTACGACGATGTACTGGATTTTATTGCGAGACCGCAAAAAGAAAAGAGCCGCTCTCTGCGGGAACAGAAAGAGGCTCAAAAGTAAATCAACTAGATTAGCTACATTGTAGCAGAAAGTGAGTAAAAACACAAATGGACGCTAAATTAATTATGACGGTGAAAGAAACGGAAGCCCGAGACGCATGGATGAAGTTGCGTAATTCGGGAATCGGTGGCAGCGACGCAGCTGTCATCGTCGGGCTCAATCGTTGGAAGTCCTCTTATCAGTTGTGGCTTGAGAAAACGGGACAAGTAGAGCCGGAAGACCTCAGTGATAACGAATATGTCTACTGGGGCACGGTGCTGGAGCAAGCCGTCGCCGACCGCTTTTGTGAGCTGACGGGTAAGAAAGTACAGCGTAAAGGCATGATGCAGAACAACAACGACGAATGGCTGCTTGCAAACGTCGACAGAATGGTTGTCGGTGAGAATGCAGGACTTGAGTGCAAGACAGCAAACGGATTTGCCGGCAAGGAATGGGAAGACGATAAGGTACCTGACAGCTATTATCTGCAGTGCCAGCATTACATGATGGTAACGGGCTGCGAGAAGTGGTATATTGCTTGCCTTATTGGCGGCAACCATTTTGTCTGGAAAGAAATTCCGCGGAACGAAGACGATATCAACGACTTATACGTCGCGGAAAAATCTTTTTGGACGACTCATGTGCAATGTGGTGTCATGCCGGAAGTGGATGGCTCCGACAGCTGCACCGCGGCATTACGCGAACGGTTTCCCGGCGGTGGTACTGAAGAGGTTACGTTGCCGGACGCGGCAACCGGAATCTTAGATAATTTAGATCAGCTCAAAGAGACGAAAAAAGACATCGACGAGCAAATCAAGAAGGCTCAAAACGAGATATGCGTTATGCTCGGTGATTGCGAAGTCGGATACGCAGGTGAACGGAAAGTGACATGGAAGACACAGGCTGGCAGAGTTACTGTTGACAGCAAGAAGCTGAAAGCAGAACAACCGGAAATCTTTGCAGCGTACAGTAAGCAAGGCAATCCGATCCGGGTGTTCAAGGCGTAGGAAGAATGGAGACTGTTATGAGAATAAAAGAACTTATATGGCAGCATCGCCGAGATTTTGAAGCATGGTTTGTATGCCCGTTCTGCGGGCACGAAAAAAGGATAAGAGGGTACGACGACGCAAATTATCATCAAAACGTCATTCCAAAGCTTACTTGTGACAAATGCGGTAAGCGTGAATTAGACGGGGATAAAGAGTATCGTCCGTTACAACCAAAATATCCGGAAGGGTATCAAATATAAGAGGTGAAGTGAAATGGCAACAACAAAAGGCGGCGTAATGGCCGCAAGGAAGACAAATCAGCCGGATGGCGTCAAGAACATGCAGCAGTTGGTACTCAGCATGCAAGACCAAATCAAGAAAGCATTGCCGTCGGTACTGACGGGAGAGCGATTTAGCCGCATGATACTAACAGCTATGAGTTCGACACCGCAGCTGCAGCAATGCACGCCAAAAAGTTTTCTTGGTGCGATGATGCAGGCGGCGCAGCTTGGCGTGGAACCGAACACGCCGCTTGGCCAAGCATATCTGATTCCATACAAAAACAAAGGCACGCTTGAATGCAGTTTTCAGCTTGGATACAAGGGATTGATTGATCTTGCATACCGAAGCGGTGAGGTGAAAGACATTCAGGCGCACGAGGTACACGAGAACGACGTATTTGAATATGAGCTGGGACTTGAGCCGAAACTCAAGCATGTGCCGGCCATCAGTAACCGAGGCCCCGTTATCATGTATTATGCCGTATTTCACACAAAAGACGGCGGCTACGGCTTTGAAGTCATGAGCGCAGAAGACATCAGAGAGCACGCAAAGAAATACAGTAAGGCGTACAGCTCCGGCTATAGCCCGTGGACTACAAACTTTGATGAGATGGCAAAGAAGACAGTACTCAAGAAATGCCTGAAATACGCACCTCTTAAAACCGAGTTTGTGCGAGCTATGAGTGCGGACGAAACGATCAAGTCCGACATTTCGGCGCACATGACGGAAGTGCATGATGAGACGGAATACACCGATATTGAGGCGACCCCTGTACCGGATAATGTCGATCCCGATACGGGCGAAGTGATAGACGATCGCACGGATCAGGAAAAGAAAGACGACGCAATACTGGAAGATGCTATAAGCCAATAGGTACAGGTAGCAGAAGGGAAACGGGAAGCGTTGTGATACACTTCCCGTACTCTCGCTTTAAAGGTGGTGATGCCATGGCGAGGCCGATAAAACAAGGGCTAGATTACTTTCCTTTGGATGTCGGTTTTTTACATGATGTTAAGATTCGCAGAATAATGAGAGCGTGCGGAATACAATCCATCCCGGTGCTAATCAGTCTGCTGGCTAATATCTATCGTAATGAGGGGTATTTTCTTCGGTGGAGCAACGATATGTCCTTTCTAATTGCTGATGAGCTTGGGGTTAGCGAGGGCGCAGTTACCGCGACTGTCGATAAGGCGGTGCAGGTGGATTTCTTTAACGCCAATATGTACGAAAAATACGGCGTACTTACTTCAGAGGGAATACAAAGTCGATTTTTTGAGGCAGTTTCTCGAAGAAAAGAGGTCCGTTACGACGCAAGATTTCTGCTCTTAAACGTTAATGTCTACAATAACTCCGTTAATGTCTACAATAACTCCGTTAATGTCTACAATAATCAACAAAGTAAAGTAAAGGAAAGTAAAGTAAAGAATAAGCAGCAGCTATATATAAATTTAAATATGGAAGAGGTCATGAAAGTCTATCAAGACAACATACATCCGATTACATCATCTATTGAAAAGGATAAGCTTGTAGACTTGATAGAAACACATGGTACGGAGCACGTGCAGCAGGCTATTGAAGAAGCAGTAATACATAACGCGCATAATCTGAAATATATTACGGCAGTACTTGAAGCTTGGCAGGCAAAAGGATATCAGCTTACAAGCAAACAAAAGCCGAAAGCGATCACATCAGATGATAGTGAAAGGTCACAGTCGTACATTGAATTCATGGCGCGACGCAAAGCACACAAGGCTGCACAGAAAGGGGGACAAGTGGGACATGCTGACAGACGGAGCGATGAACTTCATCAAGGAAGTGCTCGAGGCGACATACGTGACACAAATACGGCAGATGGACCAAGAGAGATTAAAACAATTTTGGACGATATTTGATGAACGATTCTCAAGGTACGATGAACAGGACGTCGGCGATGCGATTGAACAAATTACATTATCAGACCAATGGTTCCCTACTATTGCCCGTGTGCAGCAGGTACTTAGTGAGCGCATAGCGGCTAAACGGGCAAGGGAACAGGTACATACGTATCAAAAGCCGGTGCTGCGGGGAAAGATGGATATGAGCGTAATCCGTACAGCTATGGAACGAATTAAAAACTGCGAGTATGAACCGACCATTACTGACAAAGTGCGGGCGTTTGCAAAGCGTCTTTTTCCAGACATCAATGACGAGCTCATACGCAGAAATTTCTGCGTATTGACGCACTATTGCAGTGTCGGTGTCGGTCTTGATGGCGGCGCATACGTCAACCTGTACATGACTAAAACAGGCGAAATTGTAGAACGGGTAGTAATACCCGGATAAAGGAGAAGCAACATGAACGAACACATTATCATAGGCTATCTGGGTAAAGACCCGGAAGTACGGTTTACACAAAGCGGTAAAGCCGTAACGACGCTTAGTGTCGGTTGTAATCGCTCATATATAGACAGAAACGGAGAGCGGCAGCAGCTGACGGACTGGGTACGTGTTGTAGCATTCGGCGTCCTCGCAGAGAGCGCAGGAGACAAGCTGCTAAAGGGCGATAAGGTCGTTGTCACCGGTAGAGTTACTACTCGGTCATACGATGACAAAAACGGTGGAAAGAGATACATCACGGAGACCGTGGCTAATCATATCGGACAGTTGTTGGCTGAATACAAGCCAAAGGATGACACAAAAGATAACGTCGGATTTGATAGCATGGGATCGGAAGTAACATCAGAAGAGCTGCCGTTTTAGGGGGGTGGGATAATATGAAATGGCATTACTGTGCCATCTCTTTGAGGATGGCTCTGATGTTTGTTTTTTACCATACGAAGCAGGATGTGACTGCGTTGTAATCAAAGAGGGAGTATTATGGACAAAAATAAAACCACCGAAGGAGTAAGTAAAGTGAAATGGGCATATAGTTTTAACGGCGAATCATATTCCGATGTGTATGACACCAGAGAAGAGGCGATAATCGACGCTTTGAAAGATATTAAGGAATATAAAAAAGAAATCGACACCGTGTATCTCGGTATCGCCAAAATATTTGAAGCGCGAGTGAGTGAAGCCGGTATTATAGAACAACTAAAAGAAGACGCATGGGATGGATATGGTGAATATAGTGAGGAATATTTGGAAGACTTGACGGATGAAGAACGAAGCGATTTACAAAAATTGCTGCAAGAAGCGTATAAAAAATGGGAGAACAAATACCCTTGGTATAAGCCCAATTTTTATAAGGTAATTTTCAACGAAGTATTTGCCGTTGATGATTTGATAAAAGAAAGGAATGCTTATGATTAATCCGTACGGGCCGCCAAAGGACGAGGCTGTAGTTACCGGACAAAGATTAAAGCATTTAAATTAACTTTGAGAGGGAAAGAATGGGAAAGCGTAACCACGAAGGATACATAGATCTGACACCGCACGAGGCTTTAAAACGCGTCATCAACATTGAGCTCAGCATGGATGAGCTGGAGATATTGCTGGACGCAGTGTACTGGCGAGCTAGTGAGATGGTGCCGGATACGACGCAGACAAGACGACTGCATCGTAAATTGTACGAAATACGGAAGCGGGCACGAAGGGAGCAAGCTAAATGAGCGTGCTGTACACGGAAAGAGACGGACAACTGAGTGTAAGCATTACCGTTATGGGCGAGCCGGTGGCACAAGGGCGTCCCCGGTTTGCTAAGCGCGGTAGTTTCGTTACGGCGTATGATCCGCCGCAATCTGCAAGATACAAACACACAATACAGAAAGAGCTGCTGCCGCTCATCGCGAATAAGGATTTTAAGCCGTTCGATGGCCAGTGTTCGTTGGAACTGCATGTATACCGGTCTATTCCGAAGAGTTTCGGCCGCAAAAAGCAATTTGCGGCGGCAAACGGTGAGATTAGACCGACGACACGGCCCGATACGGACAACTACGTAAAGGGCATACTGGACGCGTTGAACGGAATTGTTGTAAAGGACGACAGTCAGATCGTGGATATCGTTGCTCAAAAGTTTTACAGCGATACGCCGCGGATTGAAGTCGTTGTTGCGAAGCAATGCTAATCGAAAAAACGTTATTTGGCGAACTAAATAAGGTAGCTCAAGCTATCGCAAAGATACGGCTGCATGAACCAAATGAGGGATATTATGTGGCATTTAGTGGTGGTAAAGACAGCTGCGTCATACTTGATCTAGTGCAGCGTGCAGGCGTTAAGTATGACGCGCACTACAACGTAATGACGGTTGAGCCGCCGGAGCTGCTAAAGTTTATACACGACTATCACCGCGACGTAATAATTGAAAAGCCGGAAATGCCGATGTATAAGCTAATTGAGCGAAAAGGGATTCTGCCGACAAGATTAGCGAGATATTGCTGCGCCGTATACAAAGAGCGCGGCGGCATAGGGCGCACAGTTGTTACGGGCATACGTAAAGCAGAGAGTAACAATAGATCGAAAAGGTCAATGGTGGAGCCGTGCAATAAACACCGTAATAAGCAATTTTTACACCCGATTATCGCATGGAGCACAGAAGATGTGTGGGAGTATATCAAGAACTACAATGTGCCATATTGCGAGCTGTACGATAAAGGGTGGAAGCGTATCGGATGTGTCGGATGCCCGTTTGCTAGCACTCAACAGCGTAAACGAGATCTTGCGCAATACCCACACATCAAAAAAATGTGGTTATACGGATGTCAAAAGGTAATCGACAAACGCAAGGCGACAGGGAAAAAGGCGACATTTAACTGTGCGGAAGATATGTATGAATGGTGGCTATCTAATAAGGACATGTCTATAGTAAAACCGGATGATATAAGTCTATTCGGGATATTAACAGATGAATGGAGTACGTGATATGACTTGTGAAAAAATAACAACAGAAATGATAAATCAGGCTCTGTTAGAAAAATATCAGGAGCCGGAATGGTATTTGGGTTTCGAAGTCGGTAACAGCTGTGGCAGTGAAACGAGGCGGCATGCAGACGCTATCGCTATATGTGCGTACCCGTCACGAGGATTTCAATCTATTGGTTTTGAAATTAAGGTCAGCAAATCGGATTTAAAACATGAGTTAGATAATCCGACTAAGTGTGAAGAAATGTATCAGTACGTCAACGAGTGGTATTTAGTGATACCGAAGGGATTAGCTGATAACACAAACATACCAGAACCGTGGGGGATTATTGAATACAACGATGGAAAGCTGAGACAGAAAAGGAAGGCTCAATATCACGAAGCTAAATTGACGACTGGGTTTATGCTTGCATTTGTTCGCGGCAGAAAACGTGTAGACGACATAAAAGTCGCTAGATCATACGATAAAATGGTTAAAAATATTGAAAGTCGTATGGACTGGAGAACGAAGGAAATCGCACGACAATTACAAGAGGTTAAAGGCGAATTGGATAAGATCAGAAAGGCTACAGGCATAAACATCGTTAGTTATTGTACGGATAAAAACATCCGGATTATTAACATAGCACAAAAAATTGAAGAGATGTTAAAAGACGATGATTGTTGCGGCATAAAAAATAATATTGACTATTATCTTGACAAAATAATTCAATCTGGAGAAATGCTTAAAGCGGCGTATGAACCGCTAATTGAATTAATGGGAGAATCCGGGCAGGAATAGATATAAGAAATTAGGAGGATGAAACGTGAGACACAACGATTATGTGATTGCAGTAAAGGAGTATTTACGGCGATATACGGAGTTTACAACATACATGGATAATCTGCGTGCAGATATCGGTGACCTTGAAAGTCAGTTATCGCTTTTACCGGTGCCTCGCATTTCATCGTTATCTCCTGCTCCGGGACGAGGCGGGGAAGAAAATACGCCGGCTGAACGGGAATATATGAAGAGAGAATCAATGCAAGAGAGTCTTACTACTCTGCAGCAAGAGCTCGCAGAATTAGAACCGCTTATAAATCGTCTTAATCGCTCGTTAGACGCGTTAGAATACGCGGAGCATGAAATCGTATTAAGACGCATGATACACGGTGAATCATGGCTGATTATTGCCGGAGATTTAAATATAAGCGAAAGCATGTGTCGGCGTAAAGGGAAGCATGCCGTCGAAAAGATAGCAGGTATGATGTTCGGGCCCAGAGCGATACCGGTACAAATGCATTTTACGTTTTTCGAATGATATGAATTGGATTGTGGATAACTTTTTTTGAGTGACGTTTTTGCCGTTTTTTGAACGGATTTTGACGTTTTTTGACAGGTTTTTATGTAAAAACGGTGGTATACTGATAACATGGAAAGTTGAATACAGCGATATTAACAGGCCGACAGGGATATATACTTGTCGGTCTTTTTGTATACACGAGAAAGGAACTGAGATGAGCACTATTGATGTGTTTTGTGCACATACGGAAATGGCGGATATCGAATCAGTAATACCGAACCCGCGGAATCCCAATCAACACGACAAAAAGCAGATCGAACTGCTAGCAAAGATTATCAAAGCACAAGGCTGGCGTGTCCCGATTACAGTGAGCAATCGCTCCGGATACGTTGTACGTGGTCACGGTAGATTAATGGCTGCGCAGCTTTTAGGACTTGATACAGTACCGGTGGACCGTCAAGATTACGCCAGCGAAGCCGAAGAGTGGGCTGATCTGGTTGCGGATAATCGTCTTGCCGAGTTGTCTACGATAGATAAGGAGCTATTAGGACAGCTGCTTGGCGAAATGGACGATATGGTTGCATTATCCGGTTACACGGATGATGAGATTGATATGCTTATCGGGACAGCCGTCAAGTCGGAAGTAGAAGAAGATGATTTTGACGCTGCCGAAGCCGAGGAAGCAATAAAAACACCAATTACCTCGCGTGGAGATATCTGGGAACTTGGTAATCACCGGTTGATGTGCGGCGATTCCACTGACATAGCAGACGTAAAAAGTCTACTGGGGGGGGGACTTATCGGATATGATATTTACCGACCCGCCGTACAATGTAGCTTATAACGGCAAGACAGAAGATAGATTAACGATTATTAACGATGCGATGTCGCCGGATGAGTTTTATGATTTTTTAGCAAAAGCATTTGCGACTATGTATGAGGGACTTAAGCCGGGCGGTGCTATCTACGTGTGCCATGCCGATGGCGTCGGCAATGAATTTCGACGTGCTTATATAGCATCGGGATTACTGCTTAAGCAAGTGTTAATTTGGGTTAAGAATACATTTGTTATCGGTCGTCAAGATTATCAGTGGCGGCATGAGCCTATTTTATATGGTTGGAAACCTGGGTCGTCACATAAATTTTATGGCGGTAGAAAACAATCAACTGTATGGGATGATAATTTGCCGCTTGAAATAGAGAATAAGGAATCTGGCGGCTATTTGCTGCATTTTAATACTGATGTGGATCATGTCGTAGTGGATGTACCGTCATTTAGTGTGTTGCACAACGACACAGATGAACTTGATACAATATGGCGATTTAACAAGCCGTTGCGAAATGGTGATCATCCGACGATGAAACCAATTTCCTTATGTGCTAGAGCTATACATAACTCATCTCAAAGAGGTGATATCGTCTTAGATCCGTTTGGTGGTAGTGGCAGCACGCTAATTGCCTGCGAACAGACAAAGCGAAGGTGTCGCACAATGGAACTGGATCCGAAATATTGTGATGTCATTGTCCGGCGGTATAGTGAGCTGATGGGTACTAATGACGGTATTTACGTCGTAAAAGGTGACCGGCATATAGCGTATAAAGAGCTTATTTAGGCTATATGTTGGCAATAAAATACAAAACAACTAATAAGGCAGGTGGTGTTACATGTGAGTGTGCGAGATGACGCATATTTGGATTATAAGGCGGGCGTTAAGTACAAGGATATAGCTGCTAAATATGGTGTATCGCTCTCGACTGTAAAGTCGTGGGCGGTGCGCTATTGGAAAGCAGAAAAAGTTGCAACCAAAACCGCAAAGGTTGCAATCAAAAAGTTGCAACCGAAGAAGCATGCCGGCGGAGCGCCGAGAAGAAATACGAATGCTGTTAAACATGGTCTCTTTGCTAAATATCTACCTGTTGAGACATTGTCTATTGTTGCAGAAATAGACGATGTGTCTCCGCTTGATATTTTGTGGGCCAACATAAAAATAAAATTTGCGTCTATCTTACGGGCGCAGCAGATTATGTTTGTCGACGATGCTGACGATAATACGGAGATAACCGAGACGGATAAATCAATCAAGATAGATGCCGAAAATCGGAAAGAAATATCGTCAGGTACGAAAACTAAGACAATCTTGTCTATCGAAAAGCAGGAAATGTTTCTGCGTTCTCAGTCTCGTGCAATGGATACACTTACGCATATGATTAAGCAATATGACGACATGTTGCGTAATGACATGGCAACGGAAGAGCAGCGGGAACGTATCAATAAGCTTAGAGCAGAGGTAAGTAAACTGACTGCGACGGATACTGACGATGCTTCATCCAATATAGCGGCATATGTAGATGCGCTGCGAGGCGAAGCAGCAGAGGTGTGGAATGATGAATCCAAAGATATTGAATAGCACCGCATTTAAATTCTGTCCATTCTCTGTGAAGCAGAAGAAGCTGCTTACGTGGTGGTTGCGTGAAAGTCCGTATTACGATTATGACATGGTTATTGCGGACGGTTCGATTCGCTCCGGTAAGACGGTGGCTATGATAGATTCATTTGTTACATGGTCACTATTTACATTTTCCGGGGAGGCGTTCATTATTGCTGGCCGTTCTGCGGGGAGCCTTAAACGTAATGTCTTGCGGCCGCTGTTTCAGATTTTAAAGGCAAAGAATATTGGGTATGAGTATAATCGCTCGGAGAATTACATCATTATAGGCAGCAATACATATTATTGCTTTGGTGCAGCTAATGAGGCCAGTCAAGACGCTGTACAAGGTCTTACAGCTGCCGGAGCTTTTGCCGACGAGGTTGCGCTGTTTCCGCAATCATTTGTGGAGCAAATGATTGGTAGGTGCTCTGTTGCCGGATCTAAGATATGGATGAACTGCAACCCGGAAAGCCCGTATCATTATATAAAGACGGAACTTATCGACAAGAAACAAGAAAAGCGTATCCTGCATTTGCACTTTACGCTAGACGACAATCTGTCGCTAAGCGGCGAAGTAAAAGAACGCTATCACCGCATGTATTCCGGCGTCTGGTACGACCGGATGATTCTTGGCCTTTGGCGCATTGCCGAAGGCATTATTTATGATATGTTTTCTCCGTCCAATACGTATAATGACGATACACGACCGCAGGTCCTGTTTGGAGATGCGCAACGATATATTGCAATTGACTATGGGACGATAAATCCGATGGTGTTTCTGGACATCTATGACGATGGTCATGATATCTGGATTGAGCGTGAGTATTACTTCAATTCCCGCGAGGCAGGCGTACAAAAAACGGATTCCGAGTACATGCAAGATTTTAAGGAGTTTGTCGGGATGGAGCGGCCACGTTTCGTCATTATTGACCCGTCTGCGGCGTCTTTTAAGGAGCTGTTGAGACGGGAAGGATTTAGGCCGAAGGACGCCGACAATGAAGTAAATGACGGTATCCGAATAATGGCCATGCTGTTTCAGCTTGGATGGCTGCATGTACATGAGCGGTGCGAGAATTTTATTAAAGAGTTGCAGGTATACTCTTGGGATGACAAAGCCGCCGTTAATAGCGGTAAGGAGAAACCTATAAAGCAATGGGACCATGCATGTGACGCATGTCGGTACTACTGTAAGACGATGATAAAACGATGGAGATTGCCGAAATGAGTAAAAAACGAAGCAAAATAGGTAAAAAGAATGCTGCAGATGTAACAGGGAGAAGCTGGGCGTCTATCAAGACATTAGACGCTTTTCATAACGCATTGACGCGGTCAGGATATGGCATGCCAAATGCATTAGAGGCTACACAGTATCCGCTTACCCGGTATACGCAAAACTGGCAGGAGATTAACTCGATGTATCGGTCGCACTGGGTAGTGCAGCGGCTGATTAACGTTATCCCGCAGGATATGATTAAAAATGGCTATGACATACAGAGTGATTTAAAGCCGGAACAACTGAAAGACATTTGGTCTACTATTCGCAAAACGCGCTTGCATGCCAAAATCTTAGAGGGATTGTATTGGGGGCGCCTGTATGGGGGAGCCGCGGGAATTATCTTGCTTGATAACGAAGGCGACAAGTTGGAAGAACCGATTGACCTTGATATGATTATGCCTGATTCATTTAAGGGCTTGCTTATCGTCGACCGCTGGAGCGGTATTACGCCGGAATCCGATTTAGTGACGGATATAAATGACCCGGAATTTGGACTGCCCGAATATTACCGCATATCATTGTCGGATACAGGACAAGGGCAGCGTATCCATCATTCGCGCGTTTGCCGTTTTGTGGGTAGGGAAATGCCGTATTTAGAAAAGCTTGCCGAGAATTACTGGGGCACGTCAGAGCTGGAGCATGTCATTGAAGAGATACGTAAACGGGACAATGTGTCATGGAATATTGCTGTACTGACATTTATGGCTAATCTCCGAATCCTTAAAATTGATGGCATGGAAGAGATACTTGCGCTTGGCGATAAAAACGCACAGCAGGAGCTTTATGATACTGTTGAGGGCATGAATATGCTGCTTAACAATAATGCGCTACAGGTGCTGGGCTCAAAGGACGACTATCAGCAACATCAGTACACGTTCTCCGGTTTGGGCGATGTGTATGACCGATTTATGATGGATGTATCCGGAGCTGCCGGTATCCCTGTGACGAAACTCTTTGGTCGGTCACCTGCGGGGCTTAACTCAACAGGTGATGCCGACTTGCAGAATTACTATGACACCGTTGAGGCATGCCAAGAGGCGCAATTGCGGCCGGTGTTAGACAAATTGCTGCCGATTGTATTTATGTCGACACTAGGTGCCGTACCGGATGACCTTGACTACACATTCAATCCTGTCCGTCGCTCCGGTGAGGATGAAAAGCAGGATATCGGCAGCAAGCAGACGACGGCAGTCATCGAAGCGTTTACAGCCGGACTTATCTCGCAGCAAACGGCGTTGCAGGAACTGCAGCAGTCCAGCAAGCGGACGGGCATGTGGACTAATATTACGGACGAGCAGATTGCCGACGCGGATGATACAACCCAGATGATGGGAGAAGAGCCTCCGCCCGGCGTATCGGATGACGACTTAGATGCTGCACAACCGGGAATGTCTAATACTGTTATGGACGCTGACTGGGATGAGAGCAAGCATAAACGGGATGATGACGGTACGTTTGCGAAAATGGGTGGCGGAGAAAGTACTGATAATGATGACAACGATGATGACGTCTACTCAATTTCCAACGTTTTAGGCCCTGAATATTCCGGATACAAGGGAAACAATGCGATTGATAAACTACTCAAAGAGAAATGTGGGCATATTAACGATGCATATTACCGAGATGGGCTAGGCGGAATTTCTGTTGCTTGGGGCGACGATGGTTTTGGATTGCAACACATTATTAAGCGTCGAAAAGAAAATGGATTTTCAGACGAAAAAATACACGCTCTACTATATCAAATGAGAGATGTTATAGAGCGTGGCGATATGGTTATGAGTAGTAGGGGTAATATTGAGATCAAGAAAGATGGTCAATGTGTTGTTGTAACGCCAAACTTGAGAGGGAAGAAGTTAACGTTTATTTTGACTTCTTTCCGATATCGAAAGAAGTCAAAGAAATAAAAAAAGGAAACCACTGGACGGACGCCCTCTACGGCTTTACGTAGTCCCCGTCATTTGTCGGCAGCTAAGGCGACTTTCTGCTGTCAGTGGTTTCTTGTGCTTTTATTATATGGTAGCTAGACGCTAAAGTCAATGAGGTACGTATGGAGCTCTGGGAACCGAAGCTGCGTATCGAACGGACTTATCGAAAGTCATTGGATAAGCTGTTCCGAAAGACGCTTGAATTATTCAGAAAGTGTGATTCCGTTGAGGAATTTCGTCACTTAATGCAGCGCTGGTCTGAGACTAAGGAGTTTGGTGTATATGCCGAATCATTGGCCAACAAGATGGTTACCGGATTGTTTGACGATATCGGTAATACCTGGCGGCAGGCAGCAAGACATAACAGTCGCTCGCGGGAGATATATAACCTACTGATGAGGAACATGACGCCTGCTCGTCGTGCCGCTATAGATCAGCTCATTTTTGAGAACTCGGAGCTGATAAAAACACTGCCGGATACGACGGCACAGAATGTAGCAGACGTCGTCAGGAGACAAACTCTTGCCGGCAGGAGAGCAGATGAAATTGCTAAGGACATTATAAAAATGTTTCCGAAGCGGACGGAAGCACGGGCTAATCTCATCGCACGTACAGAAGTAGCTAAGACACATACGGCACTTATACAGACAGATTGCCAGGATATTGGAGCAAATTGGTATTTTTGGCATGCAACACATGATAAACGCTGCCGTGCTTCGCATCGCTTAATGGATGGGGTCTTGTGTAACTGGAATGACCCACCAAACCCGGAAAAGCTCTTTCCTGGCACGCAGAAACCGTATGGTACGTACGCCCCGGGCTGTACGTTTAACTGCAGATGTTATCCGGAACCGTTGGTACATCCATCCCAGATAACCGGGACGTGTAAAGTACATAGAAGCGGCAGTATCGTACGAATGACTCGCGCACAGGTACTGCGATTAATATAGCGCCGCTGAAAGGGGGTGAATCTATTGCAAGGATATTACGGATCCCGTTTTAGTCCGAATATGACGCGAACGCCGGAGGGTTTTTTAGTATGTCACAATGTACCATTGGCCAGAACTGGAGAACAGAAGTATTTAGGCTCCGAGGTTGGCAAGCCTGAGCAGCAAATTGTGACGGTATACCGTAATGAGGACGAAGTTTTCAGCCGAAAGACAATGGCAAGCTTTGAGGGCAAGCCGGTTACGGATGACCATCCGCCGGAGTTTGTGCTCCCGGAAAACGCGTCAGGGTACTCTCGTGGCGTCGGGACAAATATCAGGCGGGGTACGGGTAACGAGTCGGATTTGCTTATTGGCGATATCATCGTATACGACGCCGTTTTAATCTCTGAAATCGAAGACGGAAAGAGAGAGATTTCCGCCGGCTATTATTGTGATTACAGAGAATGTGACGGAGGACTTGAGCAGTGCAATATCGTATGCAATCATATTGCCGTGGTCCATAACGGGCGTGCGGGCGACCGTGTAGCTATTAAGGACGAAGAATCTATTAAAAATAAAAAGAAAAGAGGTAAAAGCATGGGAAAGAAAAAAGGGAATATCTTGGATCGGATGTTTGCGGCCTTTGTCAACGATGAAGACACAACACCTGAAGACATCAAAGAAGCCGCAGAAGCCATGAAAGATGATGATGGTAATAGCAGTGGTACGACAGAACCGAAAACTCAGCAGACGGGCGATGAAGAAGTAAGCGCAGAAGAAATCAAGCAGGCCGTCTCTGACGCACTGGCTCCTTTGATTAAGAGGATAGAAGCGCTGGAAACTGCTAAGGCTACTGATGACGGGGACGATTTGGAAAAACTGGAATCGGAACTCACCGATGACGACGATTCGGTCGCTGAAGAAGGAACGGTTGAAGTCGATCCTAATAAAATTAACGATGACGACGATGAAACGTCAAAGACGGAAGAGAAAAAGGAAGGTACCGTCGACAAGGCCATCGCATTGCAAGTGCTGCGGGCAATGAAGCCGATGATTGCGGCTATGCCGGATGACCAGAAGAAAAAGGCTACGGATGGTTTGCGCAAGGCATTGCTTGGCCTCACTGTCGATGATACGGCAAAAGGCAAGAGTGACAAGGCGTATCAGGACCTCTTGAAACGCAAAGCGCAAGATGCCGCAATCGTTAAAAAGAATGCTGATTTCGGGATTGCGTGCCGTGCACGGAATCCGCATAGAAAGGATGGTAAATAATATGCCGGGAACAGTAATCGGAAAGACACTTAATTATGGATATCCGGGACAGGTAAGCCGGATGGGGGACGAAGTATCGCGTACTCGCCCTGTGAAAGAATCTACTGCAAACGTCTTGTTTGGTGCCCCTGTTGTTATTAACGAGGATGGTACGTGCCAGCTCATGGGAACCGGGCACAAGGCGGAAAATTTTGCCGGCGTTGCTATGCGCCGCGTAAAAAGCGCTAGTGATTACCCGAATCAGAATCGAGTGTATTACATGGCCGGTGAGCCTTGCGACATTCTTGAACGCGGTTCGGTCACGGTTGAATGTGTGAGCGGATCTCCTAAGGTCGGCGGTGATGTATACGTGTATGTCGTTGCAGCATCCGGGCATAAACTCGGAGAGTTTACAGCCGTCGCTGACGCTGTAGCCGCTAATACGGTTAAACTCACAAATGCACGTTGGGGGTCCGGTAAGGATGCGCGTAACGTAGCAGAATTAACACTCATCACACGTCAGGGCGTATAAGAAAGGAGACTAGTATCAATGGGACAGAAAAGAATTGTATTTCCGTCTATGTTCGGTAATGCTGTACCGACATTTGACGCTGCGGCTATCTCTTCGGGGATGGCTTTTTTAGTATCCGAGCTCGAAAAGATTGACCCTAAGCTTCGCGAACCGCTCACGAGTACGACATATCCACGTGATATTGAAATCGAAAGCGGCGGCGGCTGGGTAGAAGCCACGTCAGCCATGAACGTTGATTTCTCGGCGACGGGACAAGGCGAAGTTGGCGGCGTTCAGAATAACATCAGACGTATTCAGGCCGATGTCAGCAAGGACCTTTTCAAAGTTATGCCGTATGAAATTTCGATGGGTGTAAAGTATGTCGACGTACAGCGCGGTGCTGTATCCGGCCGCTCAATTGAACAGATATATGACAAAGGTATCCGTCTTGATTATGACAAGTACATGGATACTAATACGTATATCGGTCAGGAAAAATACGGCACACAAGGCCTTGTCAACCAGAATGGCGTTACGGCCGTTGCGGTCAAGGCGGGCGTCAGCACTAAAACGACATGGGCTGATAAGACGCCAGTTGAAATCTTGGACGATATCAACGAAGCGATTACGGCCGGTTGGGCTGCTGCGCAGTATGACCAGTCCGCCATCCCGAACCACATCTTGATTCCGCCCAAGCAGTACACGCATTTAGTAAGTACGACGCTTACTGTTGCTGGTGTTACTGGTGGTATCTCCATCTTAGAGTACCTCCTGAATAACAATATCGCAAAGAATAAGGGCGTTGACCTCTTTATTGGGGATTGCCGGTGGTGCGAAGGTGCCGGCGTCGGCAATAAGGACCGTCTGGTTGCGTATGTCAATGATTCTGTTTTTGTCGGTATGGACGTACCGGTGCCGCTTACGCGCGCAATGACACAGCCGAATGTTACGACAGCAAGCTATGAATCGCTGTATGTATCTAATGTCGGTCAGGTAAAGGTACATTACATCGAACCGTTTGTATATCGAGACGGAATTTAATAGGAGGTAACCATGAGATTGTTAGCAAAACGGAACCTCGGGTTTCGGAATCAGGATACAAACCAGATTGTAACCGTGCGGGCACTGTCTTTAGAGGAAGTGCCCGATTGGGTACAACTTGACCCGATGTTTAATTGGGCCGTTGCAGCCGGAGATATTGTCTTGGGTGAGCCCAAAGATGAGGCCATTGACAAGTCGGACGTTATTAATGACGAAGCTGTCGATACCGCTGAATCCGGCAATCATCCGGAATCGCTTACGTCGGAAGAACTCGACGGGAAGTCGAAGGACGAGCTCATTGCTTTGGCTGCCGGCAGGGGCGTAAAGGTTACCTCTCGCATGAAGGCGGATGACATTAAAGCGGCGCTCCTCGGAGTGGAAGAATCAGAGGCATAGTCATGATACCGATGGATATCTATGGTATTATTGCCGCTGCCAGCAATATCCGGAGTGAAGACCATCCGTCGTATACTGCCGATGACTTTAAGACGATGTATCCACAATTTGGCGAAGTGCCTGATGTGGTGTTGCAGGCATGGCTCAATGTCGCGCTTGCAACACTGCAGTATGGCCGCTGGAAAGGGTATTGGACACTCGGTGTCGGGCTGTTTATTGCTCATTTTCTTACACTGTACTTGCAGACGATGACGCCTGCAGGGGTCAGTACGGCTAAAATATTAGAATCGGGACTAGCAAAAGGTGTCGTGTCGTCCAAGTCGGCAGGCGATCTGTCTAAGTCTTACGATTTTGGCGCAATTGCCAGTGAATTTGATGGTTGGGGGACGTACAAGCAGACCGTATTCGGCCAGCAGCTTGTACATTTTGCCCGGCTCGTCGGGAAAGGCGGCATGACGGTATGGTAACATGGGCGTTACACTAACCAAAAAGGATAAGCTGGATGAATTTAAGAGGCGAATGAAATCGTTAGGGCGTATACGGGTACTTGTGGGAATACCACAAGAAGAAACGGTCCGGGATGGAGAGCCGGTTACGAATGCCGAGCTCCTGTATATTCATACGCATGGCGTCCGCCAGCCGGCAATGAAAGCAGAAATGCAGCAGAACATAGACAAAGGGATGAAGTACAGCAAGGCTCATGCGCTCTATGTAAAGTCGTACGGGTCTCCGCTTTGGCAAGTCCCCCCGCGTCCGGTTATTGAACCTGCTATCGAGGCAAATAAGGAAACGATTGCAGATTTAATGAAGACGGGTATGAAAGACTATATGCATAACCGCAATAGCCTCAACGGATTCCGCCGAGCAGGGCTTTTCGGGGCTACGGCTGCAAAGAATTGGTTTCAGGACCCGCGCAATGAATGGGCGGAAAATGCTCCGTCGACTATCAAGCGGAAAGGATCCGACCTGCCGCTTATTGATACCGGAGATTTGCGGGCGTCTATTACTTACGTCATCCGAAAGGAATAACATCATGATTGATATGCAGGAAATGCTGCATGACCCTGATTTTTGTTCGCTCTTTACGGTTACACGTAAGAAAAGCGAATGGGTCGAAGGCGAACAAATATCCAGCACATCCTCGTTTATCACAGAAGGCATTGTCTTGCCGTCAACGAGTAAAGACATTGAAATGTTGCCTGAGGGAGATAGACAGCATGGATTGAAGACATTTTTTGCAGAAGTACCGTTGTATGTGACGGATACGAAAGAGACATCAGACGTATGTGCGTATCGCGGGAAGCGGTATAAGCTGCTGCAGGTGTTTGACTACTCTGACAATGGCTTTTATAAAGCGATTGGGACGATGATAGGTGATGCCGATGACGTATAAAGAATTGCGTAAATTGTTTTGGAAGGTGACGGCATCTATAGTATCCGATACCGTTAAAAATCCGAATAAATTCGTTCGCATGGATTATCCAACGGATGGGCAGCCGGACTGGCAAATGGAAGACAATATCGTCTTTTTAAATCTTATGGAACGAGATGACCAGTATGGACAGCAATACGACAGCGAGTACACTACGTCAAAAGACGGTACTGTCATCAGACATCGCGGTCGTACTCGTGTGTGGGAACTGCTCATTACAGCATACGGGCCGGATGCGTATGAGATGGCGAATAAAATAAGAGACGACGTTTTGACTGAGCGAGTACATGCACTGCTTAGCAAGAACGCCGTCTTTTTAATTCCGGATGTGCCGCTGTGTCGGCAAGTACCAGAATTATTTGCCGGAAGATGGTGGACACGCTGGGACTTAGTATTACATTTTAACGAATGGCATGAGGCGATGCCGGAAGACGTGGGTCATATTGATTCCGCTATAATTACCGGCAGCGCACACGGATAAGGAGGTTTATATGGCAACATACACATTGCCGCTGGATCCTATCGTCAATATACTTGTTAAATTGTCGGCACGATCTGCGGTCAGAAAACAGTTTAATTTAGCATTGCTCATGGGAGAGGTCGGTTCGGCCGTTGATTTCGGTCAGTCAAGAATTAAGACCTACGCCAGTTTGCAAGAAATGTTATCTGCAGGCTTTACGACGAGTGACCGCTTATATAAGGCAGCTGCTCTCGTATTCGGACAGGCTAAAAAGCCGCCCAAGGTAGCCATTGGAAAAATTGAAAAGGCAGGAGCGGCTAATGAAACGCCTGTCAAGACACTGCAGGCTTGCCGTGAGGCAAATGGAGAGTGGTACGTCGGTATTTATTGCGGTGATATGACGGATGACCAGATTTTGGCATGCTCGGAATATATCGAAGCAATTACGCCGTCCTCTATTTTTGCATATACGACTAAAGATACAAAAGTGCTTAATGCCAATGACGGTGGTATATTCAAGAAAATCAAAAACAAGAATTACCGCCGTACTTTTGGCCAGTACAGTACAAAGCACCCGGACGCAGTAGCTGCCATTATCGGCTGGGCTATGGGCGGCATGACGGGTACGCTTAACAGTGCATATACGATTGCATTTAAGACGGAAGTCGGCGTTGAAACAGAAAATTCTTCAGGGGCGTTCCCGTCTCAGAATGTAGACACAATTAAAGCGAATAACGGTAACGTCTTTATTAACCGCGGCTCGTACTACGATATTTTTGAGGAAGGTAACTTGTCGGACGGTACATGGTTTGATGAGCTTATCTTTTTAGATAAGTATCAGAACGATATGCAGCTTGCGCTGATGGATTTACTGTATCAGACAAACAAGGTACCACAGACGGAAGCCGGCATGACACAGCTTAAGAATGCTGTGAAAGTTGTTTGCGACGATATGACGCGAGTTGGATTTGTTGCATCCGGGGTTTGGAAGTCTACAGATGTACTTAATTTAAAGTACGGCGATACGCTGCCGAACGGCTATCTGATCCAGTCCGAGCCTATTGATGAGCAGGCACAAGCGGACAGAGACGCGCGTAAAGCACCGCCGATCTATGTATCGCTTAAGCTTGCCGGCGCAATTCATCATGTCACCGTGCAAGTTGACGTGAACAGATAAGGAGGAACGCACAATATGTCACATAGTACATACAGCTTTACGGATATTACTGCCACAATGTCTCATCCGTCGTATGGGTCTTACTCGATCCAAGGCGAAGGCATCGGTGATATGACAATCAGCAAGACCACGGACCGCACAGCACATGACGTTGCGTCCGACGGGCATATCATGGTCAGTAAGATAGCCGGTAATAACGGCAGCGTGTCTATTAACGCGCAGCAAACCTCGGGCCTGCACAACTGGCTGCAGGGCCTGTTTAATTATCTTGTTAATGCGTCTACGGAAGAATGGGCCCAGCTCAGTATGACCGTTACGGCACCTAAGATGAAGAAGACTTATTACTGCACGGGCGGCGCATTTGTAAAAGAACCTGATGAGCCGTTCCAGTCACAAGGACAACGCGTGTCTTGGAATATTTTGTTTGCCGACTTGCAGCGTCTGCCGGTATAGTGCATAGGAGGAGTTAAGCGATGAGAGAGACAGAAAAGACCGTTGATGTATTGGGGCGTAAGTTTAAAATATGTAAATTTGACGCCTTTACCGGTAGTTACATCTTATATCAGCTCATGGAAAAGGTATTGCCGGCAGCATTGGAAGCTAAAGTCGACGATGCTATTGATACAGTGTCTGCAGGACAGTCGTTGCAAGAGGCTTTGCCGTCTAAACGGGAACCCATGAGTAAAGAAGAATTTATTAAGCTGCAGCGGGATTGTCTTGCTGTAGTCAGTGAAGTATTACCGTCTGGGAATAGGCCTATTTTTAATGAGAATGGAACATGGGGCTTGAATGATGTTGCAAACAACACGCCTCTTGTCATCTTGCTTACCATCCATTCGTTGGCATTTAATATCGGCGATTTTTTCGCCGCCGGCGGCTTGAAGGAATTACAGTCGAGCCTTGCCGGTTTATTGCCTGTGAATACAGAAATATAAATGCATGGGTATATGCGCCCGTCTTAGAGGGAATGTGGAAACAACATGAATTATGGGACGGGACGTATACCTTTGCGGATCTGCTTGATGCGCATGAGATTATTTTAGTCCGCAGAGAGAATCAGCGGCGAGCCGAAGAGTGGCAGCATCGTCAGGAGGAATTATCGTGAACGGAGAAGTAATACAAGAATATCTTGTGGCCCTCGGCATGCAAATAGACAAGCCGGGGTTTAACGAACTGAATACGACGCTGAACTCCGCAAGCCGGACGATAGAAGCCGCAACCGGCAGCTGGGCGCGAAACATTACGCGGGCTACTACTATCATTGCCACGTCTATTGCTGGGGTTACGACAGCTGTTGCGGGGCTTATGAAAGCCGCTGCCAATCAGGATCTTGCAATGGAGAAGCTGGCACGTCGCATGATGGTCAGTAAGGACGCCGCATGGCAAATGAAGAAAGCGACTGACGCCCTCGGCGAATCCATCAGCGACATCGTCCTTACGCCGGAGCTGATGGAACGATATCAGAAACTTGTGTCTGATGGCGCAAATATGAAGCCTGGCGGAGATTTTGCTGCGACGATGCGCGGATTTAGAGATTTGATGTTTGAGTTTACACGGCTTAAGCAAGAAGTCTCTTATGCGATGACGTGGGTCGGCTACTATCTCCTGAAGTACTTAAACCGACCGCTTGCAGAAGCGCAGGCACGGTTTAAGTCCTTTAATGACAGCTTTGTCCGCAACATGGCATCGTGGACGGAGAAGTTGGCTCGGTCACTCGTGTATATCATCAATATCGGGCTGCATTTTTTTGACCTTATTAAGTCTATTATCACATCATGCTATGAGTTGTGGGGTTCATTTCCCAAGGGTGTAAAGATTGCAACCGCCGCGCTTTTAGGCTTTTTTGCCGTGCTGAAGATGTCGCCGCTGGGACGGATGATTACCCTTGTCAGCGGCCTCTTTCTCCTCATTGATGATTATTTCGGTCACTTTGAGGGAAAGCAGGCAATGTTTGGTAAGTATTGGGATAAGCTGCATAGCTTTATTGATACGGCAAAAAAGAAGATTATTGAATTTGCCAATGCTGCCGAACCGATACTTGAAAAGTTCATAGGCTACGTGTTGGATGCCGGTAATATGTTGGCTAATTTTGCGGGACATATCGGTGATGTTGTTTCATCCATTCGGAATTCTTACGAATTTAAAGATTTTTGCGATACGATGGAACGTCTCGGTGATGCCTTGTATAAGCTTGGCGCAGGGTTGATTGACGCCGTATCGAGTGCCATTTCGACGCTTTTTGATACGATGCGTAAGAATGGTGCCGGTAAGCAGTTTGCAAGCCTGATGCATCATATTTGGGATATATTCTTAGGCCTGATAAAGGCTATTTCATATTGCATTGAAGTCGTTTCCGGTTGGCTCGAAGAGATGGCAAAGTCCGAAACGGTACGAGATTTTGTGGATGCCGTATCGGAGTTGGTATCGGTTGTATTAGAGCTGATTAATGCTATTTTGGATCTAGTAAAAACAGCTCTAAGCGCCTTTTTCGACGAAATGGATACGACGGAGCCGGTATACGGATTCAGAGACGCAGTGCGCGCCGTAGTTAAGATTATTACGGTAATGATACGAATTGTGTCGTCTGTCATTAAAGTCGTAGCTAAGCTCTTAAAGATGATGTCCAGCAGCCGCGTATTTGTCGAATTTTGGCATAAGGTAGGCGGCGCCGTCCAAACATTTGGACGGATTATAGAAGATGTCATTACAAAGGCTTTAAAAAAGGTCGGTAAGTTTGGCCGGGCGTTATTATGCCTTGTAAAAGGTGACTTTAAAGGCGCTGTCGCTATTTTAGGTGGCGGCGGTGGAAGCTCTTCTGGCGGTGTCGGTAATGCCGGAAAAGACGCTGCCGATATGGCTAGTTACCTAATCACAAACGGTATACCGTCTATTGCTGCCATGGGTATTATGGGAAATATTGGCGGAGAATCAGGATATGATCCTGCTGCTTATAATCCGGATGACAATGGCTCACCTTCTGGTGGTCTAGCGCAATGGCATTTAGAACGTTTTGACAACTTAAAAGCTTTTGCCGAAGAACGCGGGACAGATTGGACAGACCGCAAAACACAGCTTGATTTCTTACTTTATGAATTACAAACTGATTATGCAGATGTACTAGAACGCATGAAGAATGCGGGCAGTATTGAAGAAGCTACAGAAATATTTTTACGTGGTTTTGAAAAGCCTGAAAACCCGGATAGCGTATTGGGTGAACGAATTGCTAATGCACGTGCTGTTAGCGAAGAGGTAATGCGGCGTACTAACGAAGTAGCCGCCAAAAGACAAGCTCCGTACAGTATCGTTCCCTCGGTATACACACCTGCGTCGGCTAATCCTGATTCGTTCGAGCTGCTGCCGCCGCCAAGTAAACCGTCATACGGCCTTATTGGCGGAGGTGGTATGAACTTTATGGGTACCGCTCGTCGGGTACGGCGTGGTATAAATAATCTGGTGTCGGCTATGGATCCTGTTATGTTAAAAGGAATGGCGTCCGGACAGACGGCTGCACTGGCAGGTGCTGGCGGCACGGTCAATCACGTAGAATATAACGTCAATGTTGGCGGCGTAACGGTATCACAAACCAATGCCAATCCGGCTGAAATCGGCGCAGCTGTTGCCGATAAAACCATGGAACGTCTTAACGCACAGGGGCAGTACATCATGCAAAACAGGGCGCTTACGGGCGGTCCAAATGTAGTATAAGGAGGTGGCGCCGTTATGGGCGTAATCGGAAAGGGATTGTCTGTTGATGGCGCCATGTATTTTAAGGACGTCATACAAGGCAAAGAACCGTTTGAATGCCTTGAGTTTTCGCGGCAAATTGCCAAACTCACGGGTAAATATACGTTGCTGAACTACACGACGGGGTACAAGAATCTGCAGACTTTTTTATTCCGCACCCCGTCATGGCCAATTGGCGGCATCTACTTTGACGGTATTATGCAAACGGAACACGTCAGCCGCATTAAACCGACACAGTACCCAGTACAAACGGGCGTACAGATGACGGACCACGCCATCGTTGAGCCGAGCGAAGTCACGATTGATGTCATGATGAGCGATGCGGAAACAAACACGTATATCTCCACTAACAAAACGCTCAATATGTACTATCAGTTGGTACAAAACCTCAAGATGTATAACAATTTTTCGGCCATGTGTGCCCAGCCGGCACAGATAACAGGAGACGGAAGAGCTGCGCAAGCGTGGCTCACATTAAAGAGACTGCAGATATCACGAGTACCGATTACTGTCGAGACAAGGCTGCAAACATACGTCAATATGGTTATTGAAGAGTTGTCCGCTCCGGATGATGTGAAATCTTTAAATGCATTTCGTTGTACTGTACGGCTACGAGAAATATTTTTTGCAGAAGCGGCCGAAACACAGACTAGCGCGCGAGCAGCGGCAACGAAAGACGCTACTAACGGCGGTCAGCAACCTGTACAAACGGGAGACGGTGTTAATAAGACGGCCCTTGCTGCAGCCGGAGAGAAACTCGGAATAGGTGGTTAGCGATGTACTCAATTGTACCCATGCAAAACATACCGAATAACACATTTTTGAGTAAAATACCTGTTGACGGGCAAAATCTGACGCTTGTCTTTAGGGCAACGTATAACGAACTGGCTAAATATTGGTTGGTTGATATTACGTACGGCGCCACAGGAAAACCATTGATTCGTGCGTTGCCTGTAATCCCATCACAGAATATATTAGAGCAATATCAATATCTGGAAATTGGCAGCGCATACATTATCCCGCGATCAAAAGTTAAAGAACAATGGCCGTCAATGGAGACGCTGGCATCAGATTGGTATTTATTATGGAGTGATACAGATGGCTACGGAAAGTAATACGGCCACTAAGGAACCGCAGGAACGGAAAGGCAGACTGTACGGGCGAAAGTGGAAGATACAAATATTTAAACCGGCTTATAAGCAAGACGAAAACGGCCAAACCGTACGGGACGAAGAACACGATACGGCCATTGATGTGTCCGCGCTGCGCTGTACATTTCAGACCAAGCAGAATATTGAATCTGCTGCCGTCTTGTGTACGCTTGTTGTTTACAATATGAATGCGGCAACAGAAGGCAGTATCCTAACGGAAGGCTTTAAAATATCCATTGAAGGTGGATATCAGGAAGGGCAGTACGGAGAGATATTTGTCGGTGACATTGTTCAAGTATTCCGCAATCGAGAGAATGGCATTGATTACCGGTTAGAGATAATCGCATTAAAAGGTACGTTTATGTTTAACGTTAATCATGTACGGTCTACGATTGCAGCCGGCAGCTCGCCACGAGCTATCGCGGAAGCCGTGGCTAACAATGCAGATACACCAATGGGTATCGGTGAAGTCAGTGAGAACCTAAAGCAGGAAGCCCTGCCGCGTGGTAAAGTGCTATTCGGCCAACCGTCTAAGTATTATATGGACTTATGCGTCGGCAATGACGCTCATTTCTGGCAAGATGAAAACGGCAATGTGACGGTTAAAAAGGTAGAAGATGAAATCCCTGCCGACAAATGTCTGTTTTTGACGCCGCTTACGGGCTTAGTTGGAACGCCGTCGTATAGTGACGACGGTATCCATATCAAGATGTTGCTTGATTGCCGCGTTAAGCTATACACTCTCATCAAAATTGACAATGAAATAATCCAAAGACAAGCCGTGCAATACGACTTGTCCGGCAAGGGGAACAACAATCAAATGCCGCAGCAGTATCAATTTGACCAAGACGGTGAATATCAAGTCTTTTCTGTCGCCCATGCCGGCGATACATGGGGCGACACATGGACAACGGAAGTTGTCGGTATCGGTCGCAACGGCAGACAAGGAATGTTGACGGCTGTGCAAAATGCAAACCAAAGTACGCGGTAAGGAGGTAGTATGCATGATACATATGCCGGAGCGCATGCAGGATATCATCGAGTATCAGCGGCGCGTAAAAGAAGCTATCGGAATTGATTTGCGTGTAGCTGCTCCCGGGATTATCCAATCTGTTGATTATGATAAGCAGACCTGCACGGTACAATTGACCGTGCGTGAACAACTCAATTATGACGGCAATCTGCAGTGGGTCGATATTCCGGTACTGCCGGATGTGCCGTTTTTTATTTACTCCGGCGGCGGCTATTGCTTGACACTGCCGGTAACGGCTGGAAATGAATGCCTTGTTGTTTTTAGCGACAATTGTATAGACGCGTGGTGGCAATCTGGCGGGGTGCAAAACCAGATTGACCACCGTCGGCATGATCTGTCTGACGGTTTTGCGATTGTCGGATTTAGAAGCCAGCCTAATACCGTTAACGGGTTTTCTGCGAGTGCAGCGCAACTGCGCAATGCATCGGGTAGCGCCTGCATTGAGATTGCGGGCGATGTGATCAATATCAGGAGTGCCAATACGACAATTGACGGCGTCTCCTTTTTAGGGCATACACATAAAGGCGTTATGCCGGGCGGAGGTAATACGGGAGGCGTTAATACATGATCTATCGCAGATTAGATGCAAATGGCGATTATATCTTTGGCAGCAATAGCAACGCTTACTTATCCGGATCCGATGCGGTAAGACAAGCCGTACTAACGAGATTACGGCTTTTGCTGTATGAATGGTGGGAAGATCTGGAAGATGGGTTACCGCTCTGGCAAGAGATTATTGCACAACGCGATATCGAAAAAGCGAAGAAGCGGATACAAGAGCGCATTGTAAAGACACCACATGTAACCGCTCTTATAACATTTGACGCAACATGGGATAATGAAAACCGCCATTTAACCGTCTTAGCGTCTATTGATACGGAATACGGTCAGATTGAATTAAATGAGGTGATGACGTAATGGTGTATACAGCTCCATATATTGATGACGCGGGACTGCATATCCCGTCATATACAGATATCAGAGACGATCTGATTGAACAGTTTAAACGTATTTACGGGCAGGATATTTATCTTAATAATGACAGTCAGGACTATCAGATGATATCCATTTTTGCTCTAAAAATCTATGACACGATGCAGTTGCTGCAGATTGTCTACAATAACCGCAGTCCCAAGACGGCTGTCGGAACTGCGCTAGATAGTATTGTAAAGCTTAATGGTATTAAACGTAAAAAAGCAAGTTACAGTACTTGCACACTGACAATTACAGGAGACGATGGCACAGTAATTGCAGCCGGTGTAGCAGAAGATGAAGCTGGTAATAAGTGGAATCTGCCGAAGAATATTACGCTTAGTGCCGCAACGACAGAAGTAACGGCACAATGCGATACACTGGGAGCGATTGAAGCGCCTGTCGGGTCTATTACTAAGATATCGAATCCGCAAAAAGGCTGGATATCTGTCACAAACAAAGTGGCCGCAATTCCAGGAAAGCCTGTTGAAACAGATGAGCAGCTACGGTACCGGCAGTCTATTAGCGTAGCAATACCCAGTCAAAATATGCTAAATGGCACAATTGCAGGAATTGCAAGTGTATCCGGAGTTACTCGATATAAAGTCTATGACAATGATACGAATCAGACAGATAGCAATGGCATACCGGGACACTCTATTGCTGCAATTGTGGAAGGCGGGCTTGATGAAGATATCGCAGAACAGATATATCTGCGCAAAGGGCCTGGAGGCGGTACCTATGGAGACATCTCGGCGACATACATCAATGTAGATGGATTACCGAATGTCATTCGATTTTATCGACCTAAATATGTGCTAATTGATGTAACTGTCGGAATTAAAAAAAATACAAGGTATGCAACAAATACGAAGGAAAATGTTAAAAAGAATATCGAATCGTATATCAATAAATTAGATATCGGCTACAATGTCTCAATGACAGGATTACTTACAGCTGTTACCGGCTCAGTTATGCAATTGGCTCAGCCCGAATTTTCGCTTAAAGAAATCACTGCGAATAAGCATGGTGCAAGTCCCGGTGTTGTTGACATCACCATTGCGTTTAACGAAGTGGCTAAAGCTGGTACGATAACCGTAAATGAGGTGACGTAATGTCTCTTATCAACAATTATTTAAAGCTGGTCACCAGTGAGCACAGAGACAAGCCGAAATATACAGAAATGCTAACATCCTTGCTGCAATACAGTGAGGATGTTTTTACATTGGCCGTCGGAATTGATGATGAATTTGATATGGATTTAGCCGTTGGCGCGCAAGAAGATATTCTAGGAGTGATTGTCGGATCTAAACGTACGCTTGACTTTCAGCCATCAAGGGGATTGTCATCATTTTTAGATAATTCTGTATACCGAACTTTACTGCGAGCGAAAATAGCTCAAAACATGTGGAAAGGCGGTATTCTTGATTTACGTGATTTATGGGTTACGTTGTTCGAAACAAGCATTGTCATTCGCGACAATCAAGATATGACAATCGATGTTACAATCGTCAATAGCATGTTAGATCAACTGACTAAAGAATTGATTGTGAATGGTCTCATCGTACCAAAGCCGCAATCAGTGCGAATGAATATACTTTTTGCAGATGAAGCAATATTTGGCTACGATATGGAAACCAATGTTGTGCGTGGGTACGATCATGCTCGATGGGCGAATAGTATCAGTGCAGATGACATATTTGCTTATGATAGAGACGATGCAAGCGAAAAAATGCACGGTTATGATAAAGGGAATTGGTCGTAAAGGAGGTTATTTACATGGCAAGCACAAATTTTAAAATTTTTAATGAAGAAAATGCTGCTGATAGAACTTATAATGACAGTGAATACGAACAAGCGACGCAACGGCAAAGCGGTGTTATACCGGGTATCGCGCTGTCTCGACTACACAACAAGCTGTATATGCAGGTATCGGTAATGTCAAAAGCAGTTGCTGATTTTTTAGTCGGTCAAGGATTTGATTGTAATGACAATGAGGCAACTAAAATCACAGAAAATATCGAAAAGGCAATCAAAAAGTTTAATAAGACGGATATTGATGCGTCTATTATCGCTCACAATAATGACGAAGGTGCACATGAGACTAGATTTAGCAAATACGAGAAAAAGGATGACCTCGGTAACGACATCATCAAAAAACTGGCACTCACGACAGCGATAAGCGTCGTCTCGTCGCTGCAGTCCAACAGCTGGTTTTCGCAGCTGCTTAAATGGGCGCTGACGGCGTCCGGCGTTAGATATAATCTTGCAACTAATGGATACGTGTGCTTCGGCGCATTATTCGGTGGCCTAATTGTACAGTGGGGAACTACAACCGCACCGGAGAACTACAGTTGTCACGCAACACTTCCCGTTGCATTTACATCTACATATTGCGCGGTTGGTAACGGCAGTGTTAGCGATAACGACGCTGTTAAAAATCACGGCTGCGCGTTTATTTTCGACCGCAGCAGTAACTCGCAAATAACGTTTCGCACGACGTCCGAAAAAGCGCCGTCCGTGCGATGGGTAGCCGTCGGATATTAAACAGTGGGGATACGAATCAGATCGCAAGGAAGGATATATCGCTTACCCCATCTCAACGTCCGACCAATCCTTAGCTTTTACAGTTGGTGTTCCGCATGGCGGATCCCCCACCGTAATCAACACATCTGACTGCACGAATAACGGGTTTAATTTTTTGTGCAGTGTCAGTACAAATTTTAGATGGTTAGCGTTATGTTGGTAAGTTAAACAGTGGGGATATAATTCAGAAACTACTAACGATTACACATACACATATGATGTTTGGACTTCCCTTTCTTTCGACAAATTGCTTTTCGCTACGACTGGTACAGGCGGCGATGACTTAACAAATATTCAGTCAATCTCCGGCACGAAAATTACCGTCAGAACGTTTCGTTCTTTAACAACAACGGATGAGTGTAAAATTAAAAGACCTTTTTATTACTTAGTTATTTGCAAGTAATTTACACTCCGATTGCAAGATACGTAACGACGGGATCCCCAGATTCACGGTATGAGCGAAACAGACAATCATTGCGCGTCCGCGTATCAAGCAAAGCGTTCGGGCTAAAAATATTGTTTATTGTTAGTTGCGACTTGTAGTACTCGTCCGTTTTGTCAACGACGCCGCAACCGATAATGCGGTATTCGACATCAGAAAAAGCAATCGGAAACGTCGCTTTAGAGCTGTAGCCGCCCTGCAGCACCGTATATCCCCACTGTAGATCGTTTATCCGGTCTGTGCTGCCGGCGGAAACTGCGGGCGTATTTGTTGCAATTACTGTATTTTTACATATCGCACAACGACGCTAATCAGGTGCTGTAGAGTGTGATTAAAATATCAAAAAATCGACGATAATCGTCGATTGAGTAAGTATCATCAGTAACAGTCAACGCATAGCGTTATCAGCTGCATTATGTGCCTGGCGTTACATAATCAGTAACGTATTAGTAACATCACTTGAGCAACTGTATTGCTTTGCGCAGCTGCCGCATACTCTTGTGTGTATACACTCTGTCTGTGACGTCGCCGTCGGCATGGCCGAGTATGCGGTGTTTAGCGTTTTCGTTCGCGCCCGCATTGTCCAACAGTGTTGTCGCGGTGTGACGGCAGTCGTGCGTTGTGTGACCAGCGGCATTAATCAGTCGCATTACCCGTTGCCAAATCGGCAAGTAGCGACTGTAGTTATACGGTCTGCCGTCTTTGTCAGCGATAAGCATAAATCCCGGAGAGAGCATGCGAGATTGTATCAGCGGCAATATGCGCGAGTGTATCGGGATGACGCGCAGGCCGGCAGCTGTTTTGCTTTTTGATATCTGCAGATATTGACGTCGCAAATGTACGTCCGATTTGCGCAGTGTCAGCAGCTCGCCGCAGCGCATGCCGGTGTACAGCAGTATCAAGACCGTATCGACGCCGGTCTCACCCGCGTGACGCCACAGCCGATTTATTTTTTGCCTGCTAAACACACCGTGCGGGCGGATCTGCTTGTTTTTGCCGAGACCGAGCAGCGGCGCATAGTTTTTAGCTGTAATCTCGGTTTTGATTGCGTATTGCGACAATAGACTAATAAGAGAGCGGACTTTTTTACAGCTACTGTAAGAGAGCCCGCTTTTGCGTATGTCGTCAATGATGTGCTGGTAGTCACTGTATTTGATATCTGTAAACGATATGCCGTGCAAGCGCCTGCAATGCTTGTACGCGTTGTGATAGCCGGCAATTGTGCTAGCTGCCGGCTCGGTATTAGCTATGTGCGACGGCAGCCAGCGATGATACAGCTCCGCAAAAGTAATTTTACGACCCGGGAGTGAGCGATTGTGATGAGATTTGTAGTAGTCAGCTTGATAGATTTCGGCATCGATACGACTTGTAAAGTACGCAATCGGTACTTGCCGACCGTCTTTAGACACTACAAACACAAACGGCCGCCGCCGTATCCCGGATAATTTTTTGATCGTGCCGTAGCCGTTTGGCTTACGCATATGCAACACCTCTCATATATTAGATAAGGAGATGATAGCATGACAGCTACTAATGTAGAGTATTATATTTGCGGCTTTGACGCCGCGGGGAATCGGGTATACACGACGATATGCCCGGGTAAGTCGGACGATAGCAAAGTCGAGGAGCTCAAAGCTGCGGCTAAAGAGCAAGCGCCGGACGCCGTTGTCGTTGAGCTCGTATCTGCAGAAGACTACAATCTGTACCTTGCTGGCAATGTACGCGACAGTAAGACCGGTAAGCCCGTGCCGCACGTAGTGCCCGAGCCGACGGAAGCGGAGCAAAAAGTAGTAAGCGCAGCTGCAATTACGGCAAAATACGAGCCGCAGCTGCAAGAACTCAAAAATAACATGATCACGGCCATGCTGCTCGATGATACTGATTTACAAGCAGAAATTAAGGCAGAATACGTGCAGACGACGAAAGAATACAACGCAGAAATGGAGGCCGCAAACAATGACTAAGAGATGTACTGTATGCGCCCGCAAGCTCGACAAGAACTGCGATTGCCAGAACAAAAAATGCCCCCGGTACACGCTGGCGCAGATCCGGAAAGCGGCCGAAGCGGCAGCCGCAGGCAAGGATGGCGATAAATGATGGATTGGCTTGTTATTGTGAGCTCTATATCGGGGCCATTGTTAGTACTCGGGGCTGTATTTAATTTTTCGGTTATTAAGCCGTTAAACGTAGCAATCATCGGGCTTAATGCAGCTATTACAGCTATGCGTAAAGAACTACACGATGAAACGGAAAAGCGTCATGCTATTGCTGAGCGATTAGCAAGAGTAGAGACATCGACCGCGTCGGCTCATCATCGCATAAGCGAGGTCGATGAGCGGCTGCAAAAGCACGAACACGGCGGGTGTAAAAAGATATGACAAATAAAATAATAACGGCAATAAAAAAAGCAGTTTTCAGCACACGCAAAAAGCGCGTAAAACCGTTAGGACTATGGGCAACAAGGGCACTGGTATTTTTATTACTAGTGCCCATTGTGCTTGTAGTGATTCTATTTATTTGTGTGTGTACACGCGGTTATGTAAGTTACGATGTGGGACGAGTGATTGATACAGGGATTAAAATAATTGATCACATCTTTATACCGTCAGTATTAGCGGCATTAACAGGATTTTTGTCGTTATGGCTGGATAAGAATGATAACGGCATTCCTGATTCCATTGAAAAGGATGAGGATAAGAAATGAGATATGGGATTGATGTAAGTTATGTGCAAGGGGAGCAATGCTTTGATTTTGAGCTTGCAAAATCACAAGGGTATGACTTTTGTATCGTTCGCGTTGGTGTAACGTACCGGGGTGTGCCGGAGCTTGACGAGTACTTTGTTAGTAATATCAATGCAGCAAAAGCTGCGGGCATGGACATCGGCATTTACTATTACAGCACGGCACTGACAGAGTGGCAAGCGCAGCAAGAAGCGCGGTGGCTGCTTGATGCTATGCATACGTATCTTGACGACGTGGAGCTTGCCGCCGGAGTATGGTACGATGTTGAGACACGAGCACAGCAGCAACTCGGCGCACAGGAGCTGGCGTCGGTCGTAATGGCATTTTTTAACGAGGTCAATGCGGCCGGTGTGTACGCGGGGTTGTACGGCTACTATGACATGTTAACTAATAACTTAGACGTTAGTATGCTGCCGGATTATATCTCCCTGTGGCCCGCAAACTATGGCGAGCAGAACTATTACAAAACCGAAAATCCGGGGCGTAATTGCCCGATTTGGCAGTACTCGGACAGTGGTAATGTGGGCGGTGTTGATGTTGATTTGGATGTGATGTACTAATGCGGAGGATACAATATGACAAAAAATATATGCCGGTTACTATTGCTGTTATCATTGTTGCTGTTATCGCCGTCCTGCTACTCTGCAGATACTACGACGACAGGGTCGCAGCCGACAGTCACGATGCAATTGTCACAATACAACAGATTAAAGACGATAATCAATCAGCAAGAGATGACATTAGCGACGCTCGAAACGAAATTGGCAGTGCTCAGCAGCAGCTCGACCATGCAGCAGGACACATTGATGGCGCTGCAAAACGAGCTGACGAACTGCAAGACAGAGTTAGACAAGACAAAGCAGTCATTGACGATTGCAAACAGCTCGTTGAGCAAGGCAGAGGAGACGCTGCAGAAGCAAGCGAAATCTTTGCAGACATTGACCGTGCAAATAAAGCAGCTGGCGCACAAACAGGCAGTACTGCGCCGTCAACGTGATACGTGGCATGCACTAACTATCGGTCTGGTCGGATATATTGCATACGATAAGCTTAAATAAGATAAACCCCCGGCAATCGCCGGGGGCTTTTTTAGAAAAAAAAAACTATAAATTTACTTGACGTTATACCGTATATAAGGTATAATAAAGACGTAGAAAGGAGGTGGTGAAAATCGATAAATCGGATGTCGAATGGCTTATAAGCATGGTCGTTGCAATCTGGCTGGCGCTTAGAAAGCCGAAAAAGAGGCCCTCAAATCGCAAGCGTCGCAAGCTAAGACGATAATGAGGGCGGCAGGATGGGGGCGTAAGCCCCCTACCTGTTATCTATTATAACACAGAAAGGGGCGTGCCAAAATGAAAATAACAGGGGTAGACATTGCAATTATCGTTATGGTTGTGTTTGCTATCAGCTTTATAGACTTTGACAAAGAGGCGGTCAAAGCTTTTTTTACAGGAGGCGTGATCGCGTGGTTGCTTAGTCGAAAGGGGTTGCTGAATTGAATCCGATTGACGAAGTACTGAGTCTTGAAGAGGCGGCTGATTTGTGGGGTAAAACGTCGGATTCGATACGACAAGCGTGCATTAACCGACAAGGACGCCCCCCTCGCTTTGTTATAGGCGTTGAAGCAAGACAATCAAAACGCATATGGCTTGTCACACGATCTGGTATGGAGCGGCTATACGGACCGGCGATAAAATAATCAAAAAATTATACATAAGGACTTGACATTATACCGTATAAGCGGTATATTATAATCAAGAAGAGAGAAAAACCCCGAACAACTCTGAACTTTGGCGAGAACAAGTTGCCCGGGGCGGTAGGGAACAGAGCAATTACTCTGCCCTTGTCTCTCATTATAACACAAAAAGGAGAGATTGAAATGGCAAAAACGACGAAAAAGATGTACAAATATTGGGTCGTGGAAACAACACACGTTAACGCGTATCGCGAACCGGAAATGGTTTACGCGACGTGTGACACGGACGCAAAACGTAAGGCGTCACGGAATCAAGTATTTATCGGTACGGTACTCAAGATATACACTCATCGGCCGGGAATCGGCGACCCGTGCGCTTACTACAAAGAAGACGAAAACGAGTGGGTAAAATCGGATGAATACCCCGATCACAAATATTGGGACGACTAAAAAAGGAGGACAATAACGATGAAAAAATTTAAAGGAATCGCAGCTGCAGCACGAGAAACAAAACATTTAAACGGGCATAACGGCCGCACCCAGATTACGTACGACATCGCTAACGATAAGGTTCGCGCAACGTACTACGTTGACGTAAACAGTTGGCACACAACCGGCGAGGGCGAAGTAACGATGTTTGTAAGTGTGCCGATGCCGCAAAAGGAAATTAAAGAGCAGCTCGGAAATATAGCTCTTTATCAGAGAGTCCTATCAACTTTTAATACGCCACGCGGAAAACGACAGGAAAAATTGGACCGGGTAATGCAACTCCCGGGGCACTCATACTTGACAGACAACACGAAAGCAGACGTCCTCGAATTATTGAGGTATGTGATAGACGAGGAAGGCTGGGTTTGCTTGTATAACCATCTGTACAACTGGAATAGAATCAGTCCGATGGTCGGTGTATCGACCATAGATCAAACGTTATTAGATCCGGAATTTGATACATCCGATGATTACTACCTGTTTAGTGAAATCAGCGCAACGTATATTAGCTTACGCGATGACATATGCGCATACAAGTACGTTATCGAACGGGATGAGGAGGAAGAAAACATCGCGGCAAAAATATATACAGAGCTACAAAAAGAGCTGCAAGACACTCATTGCATTGACTGGCATTGGGCCGACGCTGTAGTGTCGTACGTAGATAATATTATTGCAACCGAAAAAGAAGAATTGAATAAATAATAAATACAGCACCTGCGGGGCGGGGACATCAAATCTCGTCCCGAGGCGGGAGGTGTCAGTTGTGAATATTAAAGACGTATTGTTAGGGCCAACTGTGTCGGATTTTGCGCAGCAATGGCGAGTTATGCCGGCACACGGAGACGTGGCACGCTATCAACTCATCAGCGTTATACGTTGTTATATAGAGCCGTACTGGCGGGATAAACGTATAAAGCTGGTTAAACGTAAAGATGTCGACAACTATGTTAATCTTATAAAGCAGCTCAAAAACAGACGGACAGGAGAACCGTTAAGCGACGCACTGATCCACAGCATACTAAAAAATAATAAAGCAATGCTCGGATATGCAGTATCGCTAGGACTACTCAAGGCTAATCCGATGTCACATGTAAAGTTAAAAGCTATACAGTATCGGGTTGAGTTTTACAACAAACAGCAAGTACAAACGCTGCTAAATGCCAACTATCCGCCGGGGCCGTACAAGCTTGCGGTGTGTTTAGGAGTATGTGCAGGGTTACGGCGAGGTGAGGTAGTCGCACTGTGCTGGGATGACGTCGACTTAGAGCAACGCTGCCTGCATATCAGACACAGTGCCAATATGATATTAGGGGAATTGATAATAAAGTCGCCAAAATCAGGCAAAGAACGAACGGTACCGATAAGCAACAAACTACACAAAATGTTAAGAGATGCGCGAAAGACAGCTACATCATCCCGTGTTGTGCCGCTTAATCCATGGCAAATTACAATATGGTTTCCGACCTTTGCTGAGTCGCTGGGGTTGCCGAAATATCATTATCACTGCTTACGTAAAACATTCGGCACATTACTACTGCATTCCGGTGTTGACATCAAAACAGTATCAGTTTTAATGGGACACAGCAGCATACAGACGACGGCGCAATCGTACATCGGATATGATGCGCGACAAGGAGCAGTCGCCGTGAATAAGATGGTATAAGCGCTATTAGCAAAGAGCTGATGAGACGTTATTTCTTATCAGCTCTTTTATTGTGCCGAAAACGTACAACCGCCCTCTTTTTTGAGGCTCTGCCAATTCTCAACGTCGTACGTATCTCATACGAAGGAGGCGGTATAGGGAAATAGGAGAAAACTTACTTTTCAGAGCCGCGTGGATACGGCACGTCTGTCTGCTTTGGTCTTGGCAGCGGTTCAGCTTGATTTTATCCGTGCAAATGGCCGGGGGCATCCCGATTTTAGACGCCATTCAGGATGCCGCTGCCGTTATTCCGCTTTTGACCTTTCGCGGCCACGTGCATCGTATGGCTCGTTGTCTGGAGAACGGCATGTCTTTCAGTGATGCCGTTAAAACGGGAAGATTCGGGACATCTTACGTAGAAACAATGCTGAAAGTCGGCGAAACGACGGGAGACTATGACAAGGTTCTCCGGACAATTTCCACTTACTACGGTTGGCGGCTGCAGCAACTGATGTCACTCATACGGAAGGTGACGGAGCCGCTTATACTGGTTTTCGTCGGCCTCGTGACGGGTGCCCTTGTGCTTGGGCTCTTATTGCCCCTTTTGGACATGGTTACGGCCGTCGGTGAATAGCCGGGAAAGGAGAGTATTTATGATTCGCTTGAAAAAAACTTGGAAAAAACCTGTGCGCAACGGTTTTTCTCTGCTTGAAATGTTGGTTGTCGTCAGTATTATCTTAATTCTCGCCACCGTTGCCGTACCGAAGTTCATGTCCGCCGGCAAGACGGCAAAGCTCGCTAAAATCAGTGCGGATATTCGTACCATCGACAATGCGGCGGCTCTCTATGAAATCGATAAAGGCAAGTATCCGGACAGCGTGGCCGCACTGGCCGAGAAGGACAGTGAAGGCAAGGCGTACTTGCAGTTTGAACCGAAGCTGCCGGACAATACGGATTATACGATAAGCGCCGACGGCGTCGTGTCCGGTACCTTTGACGGCAAGACGTACACGTCGCAAATGGAAGACATTAAAAACGGCGGTTCCTAAGGAGGTACGAAATGGGACAATTTGCCGGCGTCGGCGGTGCAATATATTTGACGGCTGTCGCCATGCTTACACTTGTCATAACCTATACGGATTTACGTTGGTATTGGGTGCCTGACGTCGGTGTTCTCTGCCTGGCAGCAGTGCAGGCCGTTGCCCTCGGTATGCACCTCGTAGAGCCGGATCTTGCCGTCTCCGCCGGCGTGTCCCTTTTCTTTATCCTTATATATGTCTTCTCGCGCGGCGGTATGGGCAGCGGCGACGTAAAGCTGGGGATCGTCCTCAGTATCGGATGTACCGGCATAGGTGCTTACGGTATGGTTCTTTTCGCCTTCGCGTCGGCCCTTGTCATTGCCGTGCCGCGGCGGTTTGTACGGGGGAGCGGATACGTACCCTTTGCGCCTTTCTTATTGGCCGGATGGTGGGTATCTCTTGTTTTCTACAAGGAGTGGGTGCGGTGCGTACTGCCCGTAAGTCTCTGACCGGCGGTTATATGCTGACGGAGCTGCTCGTATGCGTCTTTATTTTTATGCTCGTCCTGACGGCGGCCGTACCGACGGCTCTGCAGCGTCGCCATGAACGGTATGCCGTTGACACGGCGGCGCGGGAGCTTGTCACGGATTTGGAGAATATGCGTATTCGTGCCGTCGCCAACGGCAGCGCGAGCAGAGAAAGATGGCGATTGCATGTGCGGGAAAGGGAATATACAATTGCACGTAACGTCTTTACGAGGGTTAAAAAAAGAAAATTCGGCCCGAATGTCGTCGCCGTGGGCGGTTCTATGTCTTTTGATGCTCAAGGCCGGCCGGAAGACAAGGAAATGCGCATTATTGTGCAGACGAAAGACAAGTCATACAGACGTGAGATCATTATTGCCGCTCAGACCGGGCGCGTGCGTCTGGAGTAAGGAAAAAGGCTTCATGCTCTGCGAAGTGCTCGTAGCGGCGGCCGTGGGTCTTATCCTTTTCGGCGCATCCTTTACCTGCTTCCGTCAGGCACTGTACGGCATGAAACGAGCCGAGACCATACGGGCGGCGACAACAGCCGGAAAAGATGTCATGGAGCGCAGTCGTGCCGGGTTGTCCCCGCGACATGACAGTACGCTTCAGAAAAAATACGGCCTTTCCGTTGCGGCTGAAGTGAAGCGGACAGGTTCTTTCAGAAAACGAATCGTAACGGTTAGGGACGAACATGGGGAAGTATACAGATTTGCCCTCTTGGAGAGAACGAAATAAGAACGGTTTTTTATTGACGGAGACACTTATGTATACGGCTGCGGCTCTTGTTATGATTGTTCTCTTCTTCAGTGCCGTTGTACAGGGAACGAGGCTTTATGTAAGAGCGGGAGCCCGGCATAATCTGCTTCGTCAGGCCATGGCCTGTGAAGAAATCGTCTATGCGGATTTGCGTTATGCTGCGGACTGCCGCGTTACGCCGTCACAGATCCTGTTTAAAAATGCCGCCGGCGAAGAGTCGGGCTATTTCATCAGCGGACGGCATCTGTACAGGCGGCTTAACCATGGCAATCGCCAGCCCCTTACGGGCAACGACAACGGCGAAGGATATACGAATGTTTATATTGCACACTACGGCAAGGAGCCTTATTTTTCGGCGGACGGCGACACGATTTGCATGCAGTTCGTCCTTGTAAACGGGCGTACCGGCGACGAACAGATCTGTGCCGTGCGCGCCCTGCCGCTGGCAAAGATTTGGAGGAATGACCATGGAGAGACGTGAGAACGGATTTTTGACGTATGCAGTCCTTGCCATGGGCACGGGGCTTCTGGCGGCAGCCGTTATGACTGCACGGTTCACCTTCTTTGAGGTCAAGGCGGCAAAGGATTATTACCGTGCGGCACAAGCTGCGTATTTGGCGGAAAGCGCTTTGGCCATAGGCTATGAAAAATGTAAGGCCGACGGAAAATTTACTGCTGCGGCTCTGCCGGATTCATATGGATTGACCGAGCCCGGGGATGCCTTGGGCATTCGAATTTCATCCTTTTACGAAGGCATTATGCTTAGCGGTTACGGCGTGACGGCCGACGGGGCTGTCGCCAAGACTTGCTCTATACGGGTAGTGCCGGATAAACGCGCCGGAAACGGCGACCTTCTCATTGATTGGGTTCGTTATTGACGGAATTTGTAATATGATGAACAGTTTTTGCAGGCACAAGGCCGTCATCTGGCCGGGGAAAGATGCTTTATATATAGTAAAGGAAGAAAAAACGCGCTTTTATCGTACGAATATGCGCCAATACCTGCAGTACGATTATACGCCGGCACAGCGTAGGGCCGGCGACGGGCGAGTGCTCCTTGCCTTGGCCGATTGTATTGACGTTTACGGTCTTACGGATTACGGTATTTATATAATCATCGGTGATGAGCGTCTTGTCATGCGCACAGTCTCTCTGCCGACAAGAAGCCGCAAAGAAGCGAAGCGGTCCGTCGCCTGGAGCGGTATAATGTTGGACAGCGGTGACGACTATCTCTTTGATGCGCGGTGCGTGAAAAAAGATGCGGGCAGTAACGAGTACGAATGGCTTGCCGCCGCCTATCCGCGGGACTTCATAGCGGCTTTGCACGCTTGCTGTGTCAAAAAGGGTGTGACCCTTTTGGCGGTAGACGTTTTGCCGGCGGCAGTACGGGACTTTTGCTCCGCTTATGAAGGTGCCGTGTTTATTGATGACGGCGCCTTTCGCCATACTGTCGTCTTAAAACCCCGTTCCGTCGAGGCCTACGCCTGCGAAGAGAAAAAGAACGGTGATAACGCCGATGCGGCAGACTCGCTGCAGGCTCATGGCGATTCGAAGTGGCTGCAAAAGGCTGCTTATGCCGGTTGTTCCGGTACGGCGGCTCTGCTCGTGACCGGATTGTACGCACGGCATATGCGCTTCAATTTACTTGAAAAAGAAGAGACTGAAGAAATTGGTAAAAGAACGCTGAAGAAATATGCTCCCGCCGTGGAAATCATCCTCATCGGCGCCTGCGTATTAACGGCTATAGCAGGGCAGGTTACGGAACGCGTTCTGCAACGTGAATATACCGCTTATTGCGCCGGCGGCCGGGCCGTGGCGGAACGTACGGCTGCGGCCAACGGGAAAGAACGGGAGGCCGAAAGGGCCGCCAAGGAACTGAAAAGGCGCCTTGACGGGCGAACGCATATTACGTCCCTGCTCGTGGCTCTCGGCGGGACTAAGCCGGCCGGCATAGAAGTTGAATCCTTGTCCTGTACGCGCAACGTTTTTACCGTTACGGCAAAGACGGAGAGCAAAGAAGATATTGCCGCCTGGCAGGGGAAACTGACGAAGGCAATGGATAAGGCACGTGTCGACGTGCGTCGCGTCGAGGGAAAAGAAAAGGCGGCCCGCTTTGAGTTGACGGTGGAGATAAACGGTGATATGCATCAATGACATAAAAGAAAAATACATGCCTTTCATTATAGGTCTTACAAGCTGTGTCCTCCTCTTTTTATTCTGTCGTGATACGGCTCTCTACGACCTTTGCCGCGATTGGCGCGAAACCAATCGTCTCTTGGCGGCTTATAACACGGACGACCGTGACGGCGGCGAAAGCCGGCCCTTTGCCATAGATGAAAAAGCGGACTTTCCCGGTCTCCTGGAAGAGCGGGCTGCAGTTTGTAAGGTACAGCTTTTGTCTTTGCGGCAAAGCGGAGCGAAAGAAGGCGGATACGAAGGTACGGCTGAAGGTTCGTACAGTGATATCATCTGTTTTTTCGATGTCCTTGACGAAGCCTTTCCGCCCGTGCGAACGGAGCTGAAAGAAATCAAACGGACCGGTGAAGCTTTGCAATTAACCTTTCTCATTGTTCCTTACGGCAACGACGAGAGAAAATAAAACTTCATATATACTGCCAAAATGCTCATCTTATGCAGATTTATCATAAATAATGCATAAAATGAGCTATTTTTTTTATGTTTATACTGTTATTTGTTGATTTTTTCTGTTATAATATAGCCCACAACACGTATAGATTTTCAAATTCGGCATAAGGGGGAAGCAATGGTAAAGCGAAATATCGTTCTCGTCGGTATGATGGGAAGCGGTAAGAGTCATATCGGCCGTAAATTGGCACAGCGTATGAACTGGCAATTCGTCGATACGGATCGTCGTCTGGAGCGGGATACGGCCATGTCCATTGCCGAATACTACGGGTCTTTCGGAGTAAAGGCCTTTCGCGAAAAAGAAATTGCCATTCTGCATCAAGTGAGCCGTTATCACGAGGCCGTTATTTCCGTAGGCGGGAATTTTCCCATGAATATTGAGACCTACCGCATTCTTCATCGTCACGGCATTATCGTCGCACTTGTGTCCGAGCCGTATCGCGTAACGGAGCGCGTCGGACGCCACATCGGGAAACGGCCCACTGTGGACTACGATGATTTACAGAACTTCGTGCACACCATGATGGAACAGTGGAAGGCCGTATATCCGTACTGTGATTTTACTGTTGACACGACGCGCGGCGGTGCGTCACAAATTGTGGACATGATCGTTGAACATATTAAGAATGCAAACATATATTTTGTCAAACGCGGCACAGGGGGTGAAGAGAAGCGAAATGATACAAAAAATAGCGGTACTGACAAGCGGCGGTGACGCGCCGGGCATGAATGCGGCTATTCGCGGTGTTACGCGCTATGCCGACTGTAAGGGGATCGCCGTGGAAGGCATTGCCCACGGCTATGCCGGCCTCATAGAGGAAGAAATGCGTCCCCTCGACAGGCGTGCCGTCGGTGAGACGATTCAGCGGGGCGGCACTTTTTTGCGTACGGCCCGCTGTAAGGAGTTTTTTGACCGCAACGTGCAGGAACGGGCTGCAAAATTTTTGCGGCGACGACAGATAGACGCCCTCGTCGTCATTGGCGGTGACGGCTCCATGAAGGGGGCGCAGGCCCTCAGCTCTTTCGGTATGCCGACAGTCGTTATTCCCGGTACCATTGACGGCGACATGATCGGTACGGAATACACCGTCGGACTGGATACGGCCGTCAATACGGTTCTCGTGTCGGTCAACAAAATTCGCGACACTGCCGTTTCTCATGACCGCGTGGCCGTCGTGGAGGTCATGGGGCGCCATGCGGGATTCATTGCCCTCTATTCGGGTCTGGCAGTCGGTGCCGAAGCGGTATTGACGCCGGAAAAGCCCGTCGATTTGGCGGCCCTCTGCGGCGATCTCCTGGCATCGCACGGTATGAAGAAACGCAGCAGTATTATTATTGTTGCCGAAGGAGCGGCAAACAGCGGCACCGTCGTCGATTACATACGGGAACACACGTACCTGGAAGCGAATTTGACCGTTCTCGGCTATATTCAGCGCGGCGGTTCGCCGACGGCGTACGACTCGATTATGGCGGGACTTTTTGCGCAAAAGGCCGTAGATACCCTTATTGCGGGGCAGTATAACTGTATTATCGGCTCTGTCGGGCAGAAAATTGCCGCCGTACCGTACGAAGAGGCGCATACGGTTCGCCTTAAATTCGATACAAACATATATAAACTTATACATCAGCTGGGAAAATAAAGGAGTGGGGAGAGAATGAATGTTGATTTAATCGTAAATTCTTTGCCGTTACTGTTAATGGGTGCAGGCGTGACCATTAAAATTACGGCCATGTCCGTAGGACTCGGCTTTATTTTGGGCCTCATTGTCAGCGTCTGCCGCCTGTCGGGCAATAAGATACTGAACGCCGTTTGCGTCTGCTATGTGAATATTATTCGCGGTACGCCTATACTGGTGCAAATATTTCTCATTTATTTCGCCTTGCCGCGTATCATCGGCCAGCAGATCAATCCCTTTGTGGCCGCCGTTTCGGCGTGTTCCATCAACAGCGGCGCTTATGTGTCGGAAATTTTCCGCGCCGGCATCCAGTCCGTCGACAAAGGACAAATGGAAGCGGGCCGCTCTCTCGGTCTGTCGTGGATGCAGACCATGCTGTACATCATTTTGCCGCAAGCCTTTAAGCACGTCATTCCGCCTCTGGGAAACGAGTTTATTTCCATGACCAAAGAAACGTCACAGGTATCGGTTATCGGTTTCGAAGAGCTTACGCGCCGCGGCCAGTTGATCATCTCCAAGACGTACGGCGCCTTGGAAATCTGGGTGTCCGTCGCCGTCATTTACCTGATTATGACGCTCGGCATCGCCCGGCTGGTCACATACTTGGAACGGAGGTTTGCAGTAGATGATAGAGATTAAGGACTTAAAAAAATCATTCGGTAAGCATGAGATCTTAAAAGGCGTCAATCTGACCATTCACGATAAAGAAGTAGTCGTCATTATCGGTCCGTCCGGTTCCGGCAAGAGTACGATTCTGCGTTGTATTAATTACTTGGAAGAACCGACGTCCGGCGAAATTATAGTCGACGGTATCAGCATGGATTCGGCGAAAAAAATAAATGAAGTGCGCATGGAAGTGGGCATGGTATTTCAGCGCTTCAATCTCTTTCCGCACATGACGGTCCTGGAAAATATTATTCTCGCTCCCATGAAGGGACGTCATACGGGAAAAGAGGAAGCCGTCGAAACGGCGGTGCAGCTTCTCGAAAAAGTCGGCCTGGTTGATAAGAAGGATGCCTATCCCGGCACTTTGTCCGGCGGCCAGCAGCAGCGTGTGGCCATTGCCAGAGCCTTGGCCATGAAGCCGAAGTTTATGCTCTTTGACGAACCGACGTCCGCCTTGGATCCGGAAATGGTGCGGGAAGTTTTGGATGTCATAAAAGAGCTCGCCGAAGAAGGTATGTCCATGGCCATCGTCACGCATGAAATGGGTTTTGCCCGCGAAGTGGCCGACCGGATCCTTTTTATTGACGAAGGTGTTGTTCTGGAAGAAGGCAAGCCGGAAGATCTTTTTATGAATCCGCAGGAAGAAAGAACGAAAGAATTTTTATCAAAAATATTATAAGGAAAACGGGACGAGCTGTTGCAATACGTCCCGTTTCGCATATATGCCTTTCGCTCATCTTTTATAGGTAAATATTCTAAATGAGTATAATTAATAAAAAGTAATTATTATTAGTTGATATAAAAAGAAAAATAATATATACTGTCATTATAAAGGTTGAAAGTCACAACAAGAGGAGGAATGGAAGATGAAGATAGTAGTATTAGTCAAGCAAGTACCGTCCGTTTCCGATATTGAGCTCGATCCGAAGACGAACAATCTCGTCCGTATCGGCGCTCCGTCTATGTTGAATCCCGTCGATATGCATGCCATAGAAGCGGCTCTGGCCGTAAAAGATGCTGCAGGCGGCACGGTGACACTTGTGTCCATGGGTATGGCTACGGCTGCCGATGCCATGCGCGACGGCGTTGCCATGGGGGCCGACGGAGGCGTGCTTGTTTCGGACGAACGAATGGCAGGTTCCGATACGTTGGCAACAGGTAAGATATTGGCTGAAGCCGTTGAAAAAATCGGTGATGTCGACCTCGTATTTACGGGCAGACAGTCGACGGACGGCGACACGGGACAGATTCCGCCGGCTGTTGCGCAGCGTTTGGGCATGAGCTTGCTGACTTATGCGGATCAGGTTTCCGTCGACGGCGATACGGTAAAAATCGTACGTCACAACGGCGGTGTTGAGACTTTGGAAGCGAAGCTGCCTGCAGTATGCTCCGTAACGGAAAAAGCCAACGCGCCCCGATCCGCTACGATTCGCGGTAAAATGAACGCGAAGAAGGCGGTCTTCGATACGTGGCGGTTGGAAGACTTGGGGCTTGAAGCTTCGGCAGTAGGTAAAGCCGGTTCGGCAACTGCCGTATCAGGCGTATTCGCACCGGAAAAACACGCCGTCGGCGTCATGGTGGAAGGTGCCGACGAAGAGGCGGCTGTACATGAATTAATCGGCAAACTCGTTGCCGACAAAGTACTTTAAGGAGGGCTGGCAAATGGATATGAAACAAGGTGTATGGGTATATACGGAAGCAACGGAAGGAAAAGTCGGTCAGCTCAGTCAGGAATTGCTCGGTAAAGGGAGAGAACTTGCCGACAGCAAGCAAAAAGCCTTGGTGGCCTTTTTGCCGTCCGGCGGCGAGACTGCCGCCAAAGATGCGATCGGTTACGGCGCCGATATTGCCCTTGTCCTTGATAATACGGAGCTTGCAGCTTACGATTCGACGCTTTATACACAGGCGGCGGAAGAAGTTATTAAGAAGTATGAGCCCAATGTGTTTCTCATCGGTGCTTCCTATAACGGCCGCGATTTGGGCGGACGCCTTTCGGCGGCAATGGACTTGGGCCTGGTGGCGGACTGCATCAACTGCTCTTACGAGGGAGAGGACGATTCGCTTACTTGGATTCGCCCGGCCTTTACGGGTAAGGTCTATGTCAAGATTCTGACTACGACAAGGCCGCAGCTCGCGACGATCAGTGATAAGATTTTCCGCGGCAATACTTTCAACGGCAGCCGCAGCGGTGAAATCGTTCATGAAACGGTGGACCTGAAGGGAGCCGTAGCGAAGCAGAAGGTAATTTCCTTCGAACCGGTACCGGCGGAACGGCAGGAACTCACGCTGGAAACGGCGGATATCGTCGTCGGTGCAGGCCGCGGCGTAGGCAATGAGGAAGGCTTGGCTAAAGTAGCCGCCTTTGCCGCATCGATCGGTGCCGCTCTCGGCGTATCGAAGCCCCTTGTCGACAACGGTTGGGCAACGCACGATCAGCAAATCGGCATTACAGGCAAGAAAATCGCACCCAAAATTTATATTGCCCTCGGCATTTCCGGCGCTATTCAGCATAAGCTGGGGCTCCAGGAAGCGCCCATGATAATTGCGGTCAACAAAGATCCGGAAGCGCCTATTTTTGAATTTGCCCACTACGGTATTGTAGGCGATCTCTTTAAAGCATTGCCCGCCTTGACGGAAGAATTAAAAAAATTAAAGCCTTAGAAATAAGCAAAATCCGTGATAGGGCCGGCTGCCGCGGCAGCCGGCCCTATCTTGACGGTTCTTCGCCTTTTATCGTATAATAAGCAGGCAAGGTTGCCAGCCCTTGCTTTCCGGGCCTATAGCTCAGCGGTAGAGCCACCGGCTCATAACCGGTTGGTCCTTGGTTCGAACCCAAGTAGGCCCACCATATTGCAGACTATGCTATTTCGCAACCTTGCGGAATAGCTTTTTTTATAACTGCCGGCTTCGCGACAGTAAAAAGGAGATACCGATGAAACTCAGTAAACGCCTTGCCGCCGTTGCCGCTCTTGTGCCGCAAGGCGCAGTCATTGCCGATGTGGGCACGGATCATGCTTATTTGCCCGTATGGCTCTGTGAAGCCGGTACCTGTCCGGCCGTCATTGCGACGGACGTGGCCGCAGGGCCCCTCGAGTCGGCAAAACGACACGCCGTACAGTCCGAGCTTGCGGGGAAAATAGACTGTCGTCTTGCAGACGGATTAAAAGGAATCAGGCCGGGCGAAGCGGACGGCGCCGTTATTTGCGGCATGGGCGGAGCGCTTATGACGGACATACTGGCGGCGTCGCCGGATGTGCGGAAGAGCATGAAATTTCTCGTTCTGCAGCCCATGAGTGAAGCTGCCAAGGTACGTAAGTACGTCGTTTCGGCAGGATATCGCATTGAAGCGGAACGAATCGTCAAAGAAGGGCATAAGCTTTATGAGATAATCAAGGCCGTGCGCGGTGAAGAAAGGGCCGTGCCCGAATGGCAGTATGAAACGGGCCCGCGCAATTGGGAAGAAAAGCCGCCCTTTTTACGAGACTTGATTGAAGAGATTATACGCAAGAAAAAACGGCTGCGCGACGGCCTGTTAAAGAGCAGGACCGGCCGTTCGGAGCGCACGGAAATGTTGGCAGCTGAAATTGAAGAATGGGAGGGACGAAAATGGCAGTGCCTTTCAAAGAAATAATTGCGGAAATGGAGCGTCTGGCGCCTTTAAATTTAAAGGAAGCATGGGACAATCCGGGGCTCCTCGTAGGTGAGCCGGAAAAAGAAGTGAGGTCTGTCTTACTGACCCTCGACGTGACGGAAGAAAATACGGTCTATGCGGCGGAGAAGGGCTTTGATGCCATTATCAGTCATCACCCGGTTATCTTTTCGGGGCTCAGGGCTTTGCGGACCGACACGTATGACGGACGCATGTTCCGCACACTTTTGGAAAACGACATCGGTGTTTATTGTGCCCATACTAATTTGGACAGCGCCGCCGGCGGCGTAAACGACGTACTTGCGTCTTTGCTTGAGCTCAACGATGTCCGGCCCATGGGAGAGGGGGAGGCGGCAATGGGCCGTGTCGGTATTTTTGCGGAAACCCTTGAAGCGACGGAGATCCTGAGCTTTATTAAGACAAAATTAAATCGCTCCGTCCTCCCCTATAGCGGCGCATGTGATAAAGATATTCGTACCGTTGCCCTTTGCGGCGGATCGGGCGCGGGCTTCCTGCCTGCCGCCGTAGAAGCGGGTGCCGACTTATATCTGACCGGCGATGTAAAGTACCATGATGCCCAAGAAGCCGTAAAGCAGGGGATTCTCCTTGTCGACGGCGGTCATTACGGCACGGAATTTCCCGTTGTCTTTGAGCTGCAGCGTATTCTCTCCGCTGCCGGAGCGGAACGCAATTGGCAGACGGTTTTTGCCGTCGACCCGACGAGCAGAGATTTTATCGGTTATTTTTAGAGAGGCATACCATGACGAAAGCGGAACATATACAACAATTACGGACGGATCCCATATATGCCGTAATGGGTGAAGAACTGTCGCAGGGGCGAAAAAACCGGGACGTGGCTAAACTGCTGTTGGCTGCAGGAGTGCGGATCATTCAGTATAGGGAAAAACATAAGACATGGCGCGAGAAATATGCGGAAGCGAAAGATATTGCCGCCATGTGCAGGGCTCATGGCGCCACTTTTATTATGAACGACTCCGTCGATATTGCGTTGGCCTGCGGTGCCGACGGCATTCACGTAGGGCAGGACGATGCGCCTGTTTCTATTGCGCGTACTCTTGCAGGGGACGATATCTTTATAGGAATTTCGGTTAACACGATTGACGAAATGAAGGCGGCTCTGGCGGATGATGCCGATTATGTCGGTTTCGGCCCTCTCTTTCCGACGGAATCGAAAAAGGATGCCCATGAAGTGGTGAGCGAAGATGCGAAGCGCTTTGCACTCGATTTTCCATTGCCTGTCGTCACTATAGGCGGCATCGGACTCGGCAATATCGGTGCCCTTTACAGAGAAGGCTTTCGTTCCTTCGCCATGATCAGCGCCGTTGTTTCGCAGACTGATATAGCCGCTGCCGTGGCGGCTCTGCGCCGGGCCCTAAAGGAATAGGCCGGAGGCCGTGTTTCGTTTTCACTCTTGACGGTACGTAAACGGCAGCGTATCATAGCGGGTGACGAGTATGAAAGGTAATCGCTGATACGACAGTATTGGAGGAAAGTCCGAGCTCCGCAGGGCAGGATGCCGGATAACGTCCGGCGAAGGCGACTTTAGGGACAGTGCCACAGAAATGTGTACCGCCACGCAAGTGGTAAGGGTGGAACGGTGCGGTAAGAGCGCACCAGCGGTAAGGTAACTTATCGGCTAGGTAAACCCCATCCGGAGCAAGACCGAATAGGGAAGGGATGAAGCGGCCCGCTGATCTTCCGGGTTGTGTCGCTCGAGCAGGCCGGCAACGGCCTGCCCAGATAGATGATTACCGCTGCACAGGCAGAACAAAACTCGGCTTATTGATTACTCGTCACATTGAAAAAAAACGGTAAGAGAAAGTTTCTCCTACCGTTTTTTCTTTGTCTTTATTCGGACGATTCCTTTTTTACCGTGATGATGGCGATGTTTAAGGCCCGCAGTTGGGCCGCTTTCTTGTATTGATGCTGTTTCATGCGCCATAAAATGTCAACGAGCACGGAGACCGCTTTTACGATGTACGGTCCTTTGTTGAGCATGACGCATTCGGCCCGCTCACTCATGGAGGCGTCGGTAATTTCCGCTCGTGTAGGCATTCCCGTTTTGACCATCGTTTCCAGAACCTGTGTTGCCCAAATCACGGGAACGTGAGCAGCTTCGCAAATCCAAAGAATTTCTTCCTGAAGTTCGGACAAGCGATGATACCCTGCTTCCACAGCCAGATCTCCGCGGGCGATCATAACGCCGAAAGGCTGCTTGGAAGCGGCTTGCATAATGATCTCAGGCAGGTTTTTGACACTGTCCTTCGTTTCAATCTTGGCAATGATTGCAAGAGACGAAGCTTTTTTGCCGAGCCGTTTTTTCAGCTCCTTCTGGAGAAGCCTGATATCGTCGGCATTGCGGACAAAGGAATATCCGATGCTGTCGGCATATTGAATCATAAAATCCAAATCGGCAAGGTCTTTTTTCGTAAGCGGCGTAATATCCAAGGAGGTGTCCGGGAAATTGAGACTCTTTTTACTTTTAATGCGGAAGCCTTTTTCTTTTGTTGCCGCCACGGTGAGATATGCACCGTGCTCCGTGATCAAGCTGACCCGGGCGGTCAGCTTGCCGTCGTCGATAAGAACGGGATCTCCCTCTTTTAAGGCGGAGAAGACAATCGAAATGCTGCAGGTAAGAATGATCTTTCCCGCCGCGTCGGCAGGATAATCGGAGATATTTCCCCTGGCCAGGAAGAAGGTATCACCGTTATAAAGTTTATCCTCATCACCTGTAAAAAGGATTTGAGAGATGCGAATTTTCGGCCCGGCCAAATCCATATAGATGCGACAGTCTCTTTGTGTTTCTTTTTTCGCCTTTTCCAGATTTGCCAGCATAGCCTTCCAAACGGTTTGATCGTCGTGAGCGCAGTTGATGCGTACCGTATCGGTACCGGCAAGGAGAAGGTTACGGACCAGCTTATAGTCCGTTGCCGCTTCAGTAGGCAAGGTTACCATGATGTGCGTGTGATGTTCGGCATGGCTGCCGAAAATAAGGCCCGTATTATGCGCCAAAAGTCTGTCACCGTGAAAAAACCACTTGGACGAGGGATAGTCGATAAGATTATCTTCTTTGCCGCACAGGCGGCCGAGCGTGGCCATGACGGCATCGAGATTGGCCATTGTCCGGGCTTCGCTGCGGCCGAGAGAGGAGAGGCCGAGGGGAACCAGCTCCTCCTGAAGAGGACGCAGGTCATGGCAGCGGACGGAGAGATAATATGCCAAGTTGAGGGCACTGAAGCGGAAGGGGCGCCGTTCAATATGCGGCAGCCATTCTGCAAAGAGTCGTTCGCCGTCAGTCATCACTTCTTCTCTTAAACGGAATAACTTATCGTACAAGGCGTATACTTCTTTCGGTACGCTTCTCATGGCATTTGCCTCCTTTGTCTGTCGTAAGCCGTCATTACGGTCTGTATATTTATTATACCGCAGAAAGCTAGTGAAATAAATAACTTAATACCGCAAACCGGCGTGATTGCAAAGATAAAATAAGGTTTTATGCGATCATTCCTTTTTTGTATAGTTATGGTTATTGCGAACTTGGGAATAGGGAAAACAGCATGAGCCGGCCGTCTGACAGGCCCGTTTTCTTTACTTTTGCCGCCCGGCGTGCTATTATTTTCCTATGTACGGTCCATATAGAAGCAACTTATCTTCACATAGATAATTCTAAAAGCGAGGGAATTACATTGGCATTAATCGTTAAGAAGTTTGGCGGCAGCTCCGTTGCCACTCCGGATAAAATGCGTGCCATTGTGCGGCGCGTCCTAAAGGACATGAAAGAGGAAGATAAAATTGTCTTGGTCGTCTCCGCTATGGGCGATACGACTGACGAACTGGTTTCTTTGGCAGGTCAAATTACGTCCAAGCCGTATGGCCGCGAAATGGATATGCTCCTTTCAACGGGCGAACAAATCTCCATTGCCCTTATGGCTATGGCTTTTAAAGAAGCCGGCCGCAAATCCGTTTCCTTTACGGGTGCGCAGGCCGGAATCGTCACGAGCGATGCCTTCAATAAAGGCCGCATTTTGGAAATTAATGCGCAGCGTGTCATTAATGCTCTTGATGAAGGGAATATTGTCATTGTTGCCGGTTTCCAGGGCATGACCGACGGCGGCGATATAACGACGCTCGGCCGCGGCGGCTCCGATACGACGGCCGTTGCCGTTGCCGGCGCCATTCATGCGGACGCGTGTGAAATATATACGGATGTGGACGGTATTTACACGTCCGATCCTCGTGTTGTTCCGGATGCGAAAAAGATGGAAGAAATTACGTACGGTGAAATGCTGGAAATGGCCAAACTCGGTGCGGGCGTTATGCAGCCGCGGGCCGTAGAAATGGGCAGCCGCTTTAACGTACCCATTCACGTACGCTCCACCTTTGCCGAAACGGAAGGGACGATGATACAGGAGGATTATTCCATGGAAGTAAAGCAGTACTTGATTCGCGGCGTAGCGGAAGATAAAAATGTCGCCAAGGTCACGGTCTTGGGCGTACCCAACAAACCGGGCCACGCATATCGTATTTTCGCGGAATTGGCGGACCGAAATATTGATGTCGACATGATCGTGCAGAGCGTGCGCGTTGCCAACGAAGGCGTAACGGACATTACCTTTACGGTCAGCCGTGACGACTCGGCCCTCGTATGCGACGTTCTCGGCGATATTCGCCGCGATATGGATATTGAAGATATACTCATTGATGAAAAGATGGGTAAGGTTTCTGTCGTCGGTGCCGGCATGGCAGGTCACCCCGGAATTGCGGCCAGCATGTTCGGCCTTATGGGAGACAACGGCATAAATATCGAAATTATTTCGACGTCCGAAATCAGTATTACCTGCCTTATCGGCGAAGAACATGTCGATACGGCCGTACGCGCCATTCATGCGCACTTCTTTGATCAGGACTAGGAGCCGTCATGTCTGTACTCGATAATTTTACGGAAGAAATGCTGCAAAGCGGGCTGCCGAAGGACGTGCTCATTACAAAATTACTGCACGGCTTGGATGAAGAAAAACCGCCTCGCTTTGAAGTACCCGTAAAAAAATATACTTATGAAAGTAATTTACACGGTTTTATATATGATTATCAGAAAAGCACCGTGACGCTGTCGTATAAGCCGGCGGAGGGCGTGTATTCGGATATGACCGTATCCTTTCAAACCTTTCGAGTTCTTTTGGAAGGGCTGTCCGTATGTATTCGTATGCAAAAATGGTAAATATGAAAAATAACCTGTAACTTTGTTGCAGGTTGTTTTTATATGGAGGAGATCATGCGTTTGGGTATTGATTTGGTTCAAATCAGTCGTATAGAGGCAGTGATGAAGAAGCCCTTTTTCAAAAAAGAACGCCTTTTTTCGCCCGGCGAAATCGCCTACTGCCGCAGTAAGGGCAAGGGGGCTCCGGCAGCCTTTGCCGGTCATTATGCGGCCAAGGAGGCTTTTTACAAAGCCCTGGGTACGGGCTTTCGCGAAGGTTTGTGGCGCGACGTTGAAGTGTGTCATAATGATTTCGGCGCACCGTATCTGAAGCTTTACGGTACGTATGCGGACACGGCGCGGCAAATCTCGCCGCATAGCCCTGTCCTTTCGCTTTCCCATGACGGCGATTATGCCGTCGCTCAGGTCCTTTGGGAAGAATAGGAGAAGAAGATGAATGTGCTGAAGAAAGCTGCGCAAATGAAGCAGATCGACAGGACGGCCATGGACGGTAAGTATAAAATTGCTCCTGCCGTGTTAATGGAAAACGCCGGCCGCGCCGTTGCGGACCGGGGCGGCCTATTTGTCGGCGGCTGGAGCAATAAAAAAGTACTGATCCTCTGCGGCAGGGGAAATAACGGCGGCGACGGATTTGCAGCGGCCCGGCATATTGCGGCGGCAGGCGGCTCGGTAACGGTGTATGCCTTTGCTGCGGACGGCTACAGCCCGGAAAGCGGTGCCCATTTACAGACTCTGTGCAGACTGCATGAAGACCGTACGTGCGACTTCAGACTTTACCGTGACGGCAGTGAAGAAAAACGGTTTCTACGTGAGCTGGAGGCGGCTCATGTCGTCATAGATGCCCTCACGGGGACGGGCTTTTCAGGAAAATTGCGTGAGCCCTTCGCAGGTGTTGTCGCTGCCGTCAACGGCCGCTCCGGTCACGGTGGGGGAAAGGTTATAGCCGTCGATATGCCTACCGGTGTAAACAGTGATACGGGAGCCGTAGAAGGTACGGCTGTACGGGCGGATTTGACGGTCACCTTCGGTGCCTATAAATGCGGCCAATTCCTTTATCCCGGGAAAGAATATACCGGTCGTACGGAACTCGATGCCATCGGGCTGCCCGTAAGGCTTTTGCAAAAGACGGAAGAAGGCGACGTCCGCCTTTTAGATAAAGAATATATAGCTGCTCATGTACCGCCTCGCCGTGCGGACAGTCATAAAGGAACGCACGGAACGGTCGGTGTCGTCACGGGCTGCAGCGATATGGCCGGAGCGGCTCTCATGACGGCGCACGGTTCCGTACGCGGCGGCGCAGGCAAGGTCTTCCTCTGCGTGCCGGCCGGAACAGCGCCTTACTGTATAGGCAGACAGCCGGAAATCATGGTTCACGCCGTCGGTCCTGCAGAGACGGCGTCGTTTACGGCGGAAAATGCGGCCGAAATCATTGAGGCGAGTAAAAACTGGTCGGTTATCGTCATGGGACCGGGTATGGGCAAGGGGCCGGGGTTAACCGAATTTATTTATACCGTAGCGGCCGGCACGAAGTGCCCCCTCGTTATCGACGCGGACGGCCTAAACGCGCTTTGCGGCCATATGGATTTCTTTCATACTTACGGCAGTCGAACGATCATTACGCCACATTTGGCGGAATTTTCCCGTCTCGGCGGTCTTTCCGTTGCGGATATCAGAAGCGACTTAATAAGTGCGGCAAAAAACTTCGTCGCTTTATACGGCGTCAACCTCATCCTCAAGGGGGCGCCGACGCTCGTTGTCTCTGCAGAAACGGGGAAGATATGTCTGAACCCGACGGGAAATGCCGGTATGGCCGCCGGCGGCATGGGCGATATTTTGAGCGGTCTTGCAGCTGCCATGATTTGCCATGACGGCATGGATAATCTTTGTACGGCCGCCTGTGCCGCCGTCTATGTGCACGGGGCGGCCGGTGATTATTGCAGCCGGCGGATAGGCCCGTACGGATATACGCCCGTAGAGGTTGCCGATGCGGTACCGCGGATATGGGCACAGTTGGAAAAGACCGGATTTCGGGCTGCAGTTGAGAACCGCAACCTGTTATGAACATGTGCTGAAATTGATAAAGGACGGTGCTTTCCGTGTTTTACGCATGTTTTGGCAACGTGCTATAATAAAGCATTGCTGAGAAGGAGCGTGAAAGCATGAAAAAATTGTTGTTATTCCCTTTTCTGGTGATTCTGTGCATATTGCCGCTTTATCAGGTTGCGGCGGCAGAGGCGACGGAAATCAGCGCTGTGCGTGTTGCGACACGCAATGATGCGAATATACCATTCGTACGCACTGTACTGGACGTAAATAATAAAGTAACGCCGAAGCTTTTTGTTGACAAGAGCGGTCAATATGTAACCGTAACCTTACCCGGAACGAAAGTAGCGGCCGATTTACAAACCGATTATAAGGCTGATGAAAATATTGTCTCCAAGATTACGCTTGCCAAGCGCTTGAATGATACGGATATCAATTTTCGCTTGCCTTACAAGGTGACAACCGACGATATCAAGGTTTTTACCCTCGGACCGACGGGAAGTGCGGCGAGCCGCGTC
>OBJQ01000179.1_pt1 | contig 61407 bp, 66 predicted proteins | sample 1519921 | NCBI WGS metagenome assembly OBJQ01 (sample SAMN04209244, study PRJEB22552) | human gut metagenome | biome: gut; material: feces | host: Homo sapiens | place: USA: Oklahoma
TCTGTCTTTCGTGCTTTTTTGTCAGAGTACTGTCCTTTCTATAGGTACCATTTTAGTCTTTTCTCTGACCTAAATCTCTGATAGAGTGAGTCCTTCTGGGTGGTTCACAATGAACCGCTCCTGGGTCCAGCGAATGGGCGCAGTTCTCCCTTGGCGGAAGATTTTGAAATTGCCATTGATTCAGAGAGTGGTTTGTACTACATTTTGGTACAAACCACTCTCCCTTTTATTTCACGGTATAGAGATTGGAGGTGCTGCTCCCATTCGGCCTGTGCCGGGAAGCCTTTTTCAGATAGCCGCGCTGCTCCAGATCGTGCAGCGCCCGCTTGACCGTGGAGCGGGACAGCTTCATGTCCGAGGCAATGGTCTTAATGCCCGGCCAGCACTTTCCCTCGGCATCGGAGCGATCCCGCAGGTACATATAGACCGCCTTCGCTCTGGAGGGAAGCTCAGTGTCGGCGTAAATCGTTCCGAAGTAACTCATCGTTCCTCCTCTCCGAATGTCTTCATTTGCTTTCCTCTTTTTACAGCTCTCTCCTGAGCCGGAGCATGGGCGATGCCGCCCCGGCTGGATACCGCATAGCCGCGGCTTTCGTCCATCTCCTCCGGCTCACTGAGCTGCGGGAGATTCCGCTCCAGATCCACCCGGTTGGCATAGGCCACCGCTCGGTTGGCTCTCTCCGGCACCACATACGGCTCCCCGAAGGTAATGCCCCAGTTTAAGAAGAGTTGGAGCCGGGTCCGCATGGGATGAGTGCCGGTTTTCATGACGATAAAGCTGCCCTTGGGAATGGATTTTAGCTCGTCGGGCGTCAGCAGGGCGCGCTCCATCATCTGCAGGCTCTGGCTGGGATCGTTCTTGCCACGGCTCACCGAGCCGGAGAGGACGGTGCGGCTGCCCAGGGCTTTGGACAGCACTTCGGCGGTCTGGCTGTTGGGTGCAAAGCCGCCGAAGATGGTGTCCTGGCAGTTGTCCTGAATGATCTCGCAGCCCTCTTTCCCGTAGTTTTTTTCGAGCTGCGCTAAGGACTGGATGATCGGCACGAGCGTTAACCGGCGAGAGCGTCCAGCGGAGAAAAGGGGCAGTATATCAAACGGGGGCATGGTGCCGAATTCGTCACAGAAAAGCACCACCCGGTTTTTCAGCTTGCCGCCGTTCTCATCGGCCACAGCGAACAGCTCCCGGCTCAGGTTCTGGATCATGAGACCGGCCATGAAGTTCTTGGTTGTGTCTTCTTCCGGCAGGATCAGGAAGATGGCAGACTTCTCCGAAGCAAACTTCTCAGCGTCAATGGCGCTGTCGAAGCACAGGATCTGCTCCAGCTCGCTGTCCAGAAAGGCATTCAAGCGGGACAGCACGGTGGACATGACGGAGGCCATTGCCTGCTCGGCGCTGTTGAGGGCGGCACCGGCAAACCACCTCGCCTTGTGATCCGGCGGCAGTTTTGCCATCAGGAGCTGGAAGTGGCTCTTGCCCTTGACACGGCTGGGCTCCAGCAGATCCTGCACCAGCTTGAACACGGAGACGATATGGCGGCGCTCCTGGGGGTGGTCTTTATCGGGCGGCAGGAACTCGGCCAGCATCAGGATGACCGAGGTGAGAAGCCCTTCCGCCGCATCGTAGAAGAAAGCGTTCTGGCCGCGGTTGCTGTCATCGCCGTCCGGATTGACGATGGTCTTGGACAGGATTTTGGCGTATTTCTCGGCCTTGGCCCGGGCCGCGAGATTGTTCGGGTCACTCCGGGCAATGTCCATATACCGGTTGACCAGCGTCAGCAGATTGTTACCGTCTGAGCGGGTGGGATTTCGCAGGTCGATCACGGCCACATTCTGATACCCATAGCAGTTCTTGGCAATGGCGCCGTAATTGCGGGCGAGGTCGCCCTTGCTGTCCAGCGCCAGCCAGCTCATGCCGCTGGCGCAGGCGTACTCCAGATTGGGATAGAGAAAATAGGCGGTCTTGCCGATGCCGGAAGCGCCGATCATCAGGCAGTGGATGTCATCGCTGTCCACGAGGGCGGTGAGTTCGCCTTTCTTTCCCTTGCACCCCAGCACCAGCCCCTGCTCCGTGGGCAGGTTCTGGCCGCTGCGCCATTTCTTCACCTCGAAGGGGACATGGGCATAGGTCTGCCGGATCTCTTTGGCTGTGGCCCATCTTGCGGTGCCGTGCTGGCCGTCGCCGACCGTTTTGGATTTGATCCCGCTCAGGGTATAGTAGTGGGACAAGGCGGCCAGACAGCCGATGACCAGAAACATCAGCCCGCCGGCGACCAACAAAATCAGGACTTGGTGTGGCATGGTTAACCCCTTTCAGGGCACACCACTTCCTGCTCGGTTCCATACTTCTGAATGCGCACATCACTCTTGTTACGGCCTACTTCGGGCGAACAGGAAGTGGTGTGCGTTGTTGTTATTTACTGCATGACTTGTGCGTAGGACGGTTCCTCAGCGGTCAGATCATCATTCCAATCCTTGTGTGCGGGAATGAGCCTTTCCACCGTGTACCTCTCTGCCAGCTGTTCCTTCATGCGCCGGCTGGCCAGATGGCCAGCCTCGTCATTGTCGAGGCAGAGCAGGACCGTATTGATTTGCGGCTGCCGCTCCAGCAGCTTCAGCACCGGCTGAATGGAGGTGCCGCAGCAGGCCACATAGCTGTGGCTCTGCCAGCCCTCCGGATGGAGCGTGATGTAGGAGAGCATATCGATGGGAGCTTCGAACACATAGAGGCTCCCATCTGTGCCGATGTGGTGGAAGCTGTGGCGGGGATCGCAGCCCTCCACATTGAGCCGGAAGGCTTTGCCGAAGCTGTTGGCGCTGCGCTTGTGGGCATGGCGGGGGACGCCGTCTTCATCCGTACCCACGAAAACCGCATTGTGGTAATCGGCGTCTTCATACAGCAGCTTCTCTCTTGCAAAGTGCGCCACAACGCTCCGGTCGATATTCCGGTGCTTGACCAGATAGGCATAGACCCGGCGCATATTGGAATTGGCCGGCGGAAGGACAAAGGGCTTCGGCGGCTCCTCTACCCGTTCTTCGGCAGAGGGATAAACCGTTCCCAGCTCGCCTCCCAGAAGCATGGTCACCGCCTCCGGATAGCTGAGGTGATAAAACCGCTGCACGAAGCTGACGGCGTGGCCGCCCCGCTCCTCGGCATGATCGTACCACTCGTTGCCGCGGATGGTGACGCTATGGTCACGGGCCAGCCGTTTCTCTCTGCCGGAGGCAAGGAGCTTTTCGCCCCGGCAGCGGAGGAACTCCTCCAGATCAACGGAGGCGGCTCGCTGCTTCTGTTCTTCCGTGAAATGAATGTAAGTCGACATAGGCTCCTCCTGTTACATGGTCTGCTGATAGGATACCTGCTCCTCATGATCATCCGCCTTGTGGCCCATGGCCATCCGCTTTTCCGTCAGCCGCTTGCGCCGTTTGGAATCAATGCGAATCCCTGCCGGATTGCGAGGCGGCATGGAATTGTCCCGGAAGATCCGGCTCATGTGATGGAGCAGCTTGGTTGCCGCCAGCATGACGGACGGATCTCGGAACTGGTCAAAGCGGTCAAGGAAGAATTGAGCATACGCATTGCCCTGGGCAGCAGAGCGGGTGAACCAATCCCTGGCCTGCTCCCGATCCTGTTCCACATCCCGGCCCAGGAGATACAGCTTGCCCAGTGTGTACTGAGCAAACGGGTTTCCCTGTCTGGCGGCGGCAGTCAGGTACTCCAGAGCTTTTCTCACATCCTTCTTTACGGACTCACCGGTGAAACAGAGCTTCCCAAGGCGGTATTGGGCAAACGGATTCCCATGCCCGGCGGCCTTGTCCAGCCAGCGCACCGCCTCATCGGTGCGCTTTTGAGAGAGCAGGAGCTTCCCGAGTGCGTATGCCGAAAAGTCATTTCCGGCCTCTGCGGATAAGCGAAACCAACGCTCCGCTTTTTCATGATCCCGCATGGTGGAGAGATCATCCCGGTAGAACTTTCCCAGTTGATGCGCCGCCACCGTGTATCCTTCCACCCAGAGCTGTTCCAGCACCCGGACGGCTTCGGCGTGTTCCTCATCCAGCGCATAGACATCCTGCAGAACCGTTTTGGCGGCACGATAGCGTCGAGCCTGTTCATATACGCTGTGGGATCGCTGCTCCTCATGTGCCGCCTCCGGCTCCGGCTCATCTTGCATCTTCTCATCTTCAAAAGTCGGGAGGCCGAGGCGGATGTTCTCGGCCTCCCGGATGATATCGTTTTTAATCCGGCGGAACTCTTTCTGCTGAGAGAGCGGGAGATGCTCCCGCGGTGTACGGCTGCCATAGCACTCGTTCAGCTCATCCCGGATCTGATTCCAGGTTTCATAGCACTTTGCTACTTCCGGCTGCCGGGCCAGCTCGTCCACGATGGTGTCCACCAACGCTTTGAGCGGTTTCTTCAGATAGCCATACTGCTTTTTCCCGGTGGTGGTTTCCAGCGCCTGCACCAGCTGGCGCATCTGCTCCTCGATGACAGGGTTGTCGCAGAGCTGATGCTCCATCTTCTGAATCAGCTCCCGCATGGTATCCTGCGCCGCTTCGATCAGTTCTTTATAGGCAACATCCTTCCGCTCGTAGATCTGGATCATCTCATCCCGGAAGATGGTGTTGGTCAGCTTGGAGCGCATGGCCGCAATGCCTTCCCTGGTCAGGAAGCCCTCCTTCGGATCGTCTGACCAGACCATCATGTGGATGTGGGGGTGATGCCCCTCATTGTGGAAGGCCGCATACCAGCGGAAGTGATCAGCCGGTATCTTCATGGCCTTGGCCAGATCCTGTGCGTGCATCATGAGCAGGCCGCGCCATGCGTCCGCATTGTCGTACCCCAGCCGGGCAGCATCCTCACGGCGCAGGGAGTAGATGATGGTCCACACATTTCCGTCATGGGCTTCCAGCTCGGACATGGCTGCGTCGAGGTCTACTGCGGCGGCGGAGTTGAACAGGCCATGGGCCCCGCGGCGCTCCACACGGGGGCGGGTGGCAATGTAGGACAGGTATCCGCTCTCAGAATTTATTTCGTGGAGGTTTGCATCCAGCGCCATGGTGATGAAGGCTGATGCGGTACCAAGGGTAGGCGTCTTACGGTAATCCTCATACTCGAACAGCTCCACGGCATCAGGGAAATCATGCAGGAGCTTTTGGATCAGTTCCCGCTGTCCTTTGGTGACGGGACCGTTGCCGGTCAGCTTCTCCACACCTTCGCGGGTGGCAATGTATTTCATGTACCCGCCGGCCTTTTCGGATTTGATGTAGCCGCTTTTCTGTACGAGCTTTGCCATGGGTTACACCGACTTCTGGAAGTCCAGCGCATCCTTGAACGAGATGCGCCCGTTGGTGCGCTTCATATCCCGAATGGCGCGTCCCCGCAGACGCTGGTACTCGCCTTCGTCGATATCGGTGTCGTAGGCGATGATCTGCCCCAGCACATTGAGATCCACACCCTGCTTGAACAGGAGCGAGCCCATGCGTCCGGCAAAATTGTCCAGGGTGCCGGTGAGCATGGCGGAGAGTGCTTCGGGCAGGAAGCCGCCGGCGTTCTTCGTGTTCAGGTAGCCGATGTAAAACCGGAGCGCATTCTCCACGAATTCGCTCCGGCTGGCGCAGTTGTCGAGGCGCAGGTAGATGTCTACCTTCTCGTCCAGATCCTCAGAGATCCAGAACCCCTTCTTCGTTTTTCTGCTTTCGGACTTCAGTAAAACCACTCCTTTTTTGTCAAGTCCCCGCTGAGAACCCTTGCCACAGCGGGACTTTCCCGCATCATAGGGTCCAACAGCTCTTTCCACCCGCCGGATTGTCCCCGCTGCGAAAAGCCGGAAACTGCCCGCACTGCGGGCAGAAGTGGGAGAGCCGGGGAAGCCTTGTCCCCGGCTCTTTCTCCTGCTTCGCTTTCGCCAGCTTCCCGCTCTCTTGGGAAGCGACCCAAATTCCGCCCGCTTCCCTCTGGAGGGGTACACGGTCGGCCACCCGCTGAAAGCCGCACACAGCGGCTCACAGGGGGCAACACGGCGCTACATCTGCATCTCCGGGAGTTCCTGGCTCTGCTCCGCCAGATAGTCCGCACTGCACTCCTCCAGACTCTGGCCCCAGTGTTCCTGACAGTAGGTGTTCATCTTGGGGAGGAGCAGAGCCTGCTCCTCGGCGCTGAGGCGATACTTGAACGCCTCCTCATCGCCGTTGCCCCGTTGCAGATACATCTCCAGTGTGTCGCAGACACGACGGGCCTCCAGATCGTAGTTGGCATAAATGTTCAGCCAGTCATCATTCTCGGTGGTACAGACATTGGTGCCAAACATCTGATCTGCGTCGAAGCACACCTCCATGTAAAACTCCAGCAGATTGTCGTTCTGAATGATCTCGTCAGCGAAGGAAATGTCCTCGGCGCAGAGCCGCCGGCTGCCGGAGAGGTATTCCGATTCCGGCTCCTGATGGAGCGTTCTCTCCTCCAGCCGGTCCAGGAAGATCCGCCACCTTTCGTCCGACGAAGCGTTGCCCTTCTTCATAGCGAAGTAGGCGGCGGTGCTCACATCCCGGATTCTGAACCGCTTCCAGCCATCCATGATGCTGACGGCTTCCATATCTCCGCTGTCGAGGTCGATGTCGTAGGCACCCACCACCCGGCCGGTGTTGTCCAGCCGCTCCGACACATAGGAGTTGAACTCCTCCTGAGAGATCCGCTGGGTGTGCAGCAGCGTTTCGACAAAGCGGTGGGGCGCCTCGTCGGGCGGCTTGCGGATGTAGCTGCGCAGACGGCGGGCGGTCGAGAGCAGCTCGAGTTTTTCCTCGGCCAGAATATAATCGGAGCCGCCGTTCTCCGTGACATGAAAGACGGCGAAGCGCCGTGCGGCCTCCCGAGCCTCCTCCTCCGCCTGCTGCTCTGCCCAGAGCTCATGGCTGATGCGCTCGTACTCCCGCTGAGGAAGCTGGTTGCACATTTCATCAAGGATATTCTCCAGATGCTCCTCCAGCGTTTCCCCCTTCAGTTGTTTGCTCAGAGCGTCGTACCACCGCTCGTCGAGCCAGAGTGTGATCTCACGGCCCCTCATTGCATTCCTCCCATTTCCGGCCCACACTGCTTCATCTCAGGGTACTCGGTCAGGAGGTGCCACACGCCGTTTGCGTAGTTGGCGCTGTTGACCGTCTGACTGAGAAGATCGTCGGCAGAGAGCGACATCGTGATACCGGGCACGCCGGGATGCGCCGCAGCACTTTGGCCGCTCATCAGTCCTTCCGCCTGGGCTGCGGTCAGAGGCACAAAGCCGCACGGGGTCATCAGGGAAAAGACGCCGCCAACATGAGTGGCCAGGAAATCACGAATCGTGCGTGGGCCTGCGTCATCAGTCAGATCCTCCCGAAGTGTCCAGACGCAGTGGAGCAGCTCCTCACCATGGGAGGAATCCAGCCCATTCTCCGCAATCCAGCGGTCTGCCAGCTCATCCAGCGGCTCGTCCAGCCCCAGCAGAAATCTGGCGTCCTCCTCATTGATGGCGTCCTCGATATTGTCGTGGATCAACCGTGCGGCGGTGATCTCCTCAGCGGCATCGATCAGCTGAGAGGGATCGGCCGCCATCCACTGCTTGACCCGGCGCTCATAGTCGGCGCTGATCCGCTTCTTCAGCTCCTTCTTGTAATCCATGGCGATCTCATCTTTGTTCACTGGATCACCTCCGGTTCCTGGTCAGGCTTCGGTGCGGCGGCTCTCGGGCTGCGCCGGGGCTTGCTCGGAGCGGCGGCGCTTACATCGCTCTCATCGATATACTCCCGCACAGGGGCGGGCACATATTTTTCATAGAGCTTCACCAGCGCATCCGTCATCTCACGGTCCAGGTCAAGCTCCTTCTTGCCCATATAGCGTTTGAGCGCAGAGAGCTTCTCCTCGTCGAAGGTGATGGTCAGGTTCACTTGCTTCATTGGCACTTCCTTTCTCAGTCGTAGTTGATGTATTCGATCTGCAGCCAGTGGGTCCAGCCCCGACCCTCCAGCTTTGTTTTCACCACACCTTTTTTGGTATTCATAGCTTCAATCACATAACCGTCACCGATGTACACGCCAATGTGGCCGTCATGCCAGACAGCGAGGCCGGGGATATCCGGCATGGTGTCGATGGTTCCGGATACTGAGGCGTCATAATACATCTGGTTGGCGCCAAGATCCGGCATCCCGTTGGTTCCATACTCGATAGTCATGGTGTCGGGATTGAGCCATCCGTACCCTTTGATCAGGCCCACGCAGTCTGTGGTTCTGCCTCCCAGCCAGTTGGCACGGATGAAGTCCGCATAGCTGCCGACACCGTCAGGGTACTGCTCCAGCTTGTAGGCGAAGAGCGAATCGGTGAGGACACTGCCGTATGTTCCCCAGACATAGCCCCAGCCGGACTCCCAGGCGTGTATGGCGTAGGTCACAAGGTCTGCGGCGTTCTTGGTGGTTGGATCGGTGAAGGCGGAGATGTCCAGCTCTATGCTGCTCCCATCCCCTCTGAGATACTCGCCGCTGTAGCTGCCGCCCCCGGCGCTCCCCGCAATCATGGTATAGATATGGTCGATGTTGCTCTTGTCATCGTCCGTGATCTCTCTGCCCAGATGGGCTTCCAGATTGGCGTAGGCCTGGGACAGAGAGACCGGCACCGCGACGGTGTATTCTTCTTCCTCTGTACTTGTGGTCCCGTCCTCCAGTGTCACTTCTACGGTTCGTGTTCGGGTTTCGGTGGTGTAGAAGCACTCCACGAAGCTGTTCGCCGCCCGTTTGGACGGGGCGTCGTCCCCAAAGCAGAGGGCATAAAAAACAGCTTTGACTCTGATCGGGTCAAGGCTGTTGCCGCTGTCCATCTGCCCGTTGGCAGAGGACACCGCCGAATCCAGAAGAGAAAAGGCCGAGCGCATTTCCTCGATGTGATATCGGAACTCCGCCGGAACTTCTGCGGAGAATTCCGCTCCGTAGAAGCATGCCTCCACCGAATAGTTGTTATGCTCCGCCCCGCCTGAGCCAAGGGAGCAGAGCAGGGCGATCAAAAGAATGACGGGTGAAAAGATTGCCACCAGAATCCAGCCCAAACCTTTCCGGGTCTTTTCGTTGGTAAGCAGCATGGCAGCGGCCTTGGCCACTGCGGCAGCGGAAACAGCCATCAGCGACCACCTGCCGTTCCGAAGAGTTTCTCCTTGTAGGCCGGGGCGTGAACCTCCAGCAGATATCGTTCATTGCCGCACTTGTAAAGGCAGACGCCGCGCTGCGGGAACTTGATTAGATTGTATTCCGACTCCTCAAGCTGGAGCATATCCATGTAGGAACGCTTGTCGATGGAGCCGGCATTGAACAGAAACTGGTGAGGCGGGATGCTGAACAGGGGTTTGGTCATCTCACGGACGCCCTCCTGATCGAAGTCCTCCAGATTCTGACTGGCCAGCAGCATCGCCGATTCCTTCTTTCGCACACGCTTCAGACAATTGCGAATGTACTCGATGGCGGTGGGGTTGGACAGCCAGATATACAGCTCGTCCAGAGCTGCCACGGTATTGCCCACGGTCAGGAGCTTATCGGACATGAAGGACAGCACATTGAAGAGCATGGCGTTGCGGACATTTTTGGCGGCGCTGAGCATTCCCTTGACGCCGAACACCAGGAAGCGGCTGGAGGTAATGTTGGTATGCCCGTTGAAGAACTGGGCGTCGGCGCCCTTGCACATGGAGTGCAGCCCCAGCAGCACCTCTTGCAGAAGCTTTTGGGTGTAGAGCTGGTGACGGTCGGCGTCGTAGGTCTTAAATTCCTCCTCGATGAGATCGTAGAGGTCGGAGAGGATGGGATAGTCCTCCGGGCACATCCGGCTGAAGTTGGTTCGCTCGGTGATGCCGAACTTGCGATACAGCTTGGACAGCATGATCTCGATGGTGTCGATGTGCGCGTCGCTGAAATCCTTGTAGGCCCGGAAAAAGTCCTTGAGGAAGGAGATATGCTGCGCCAGCAGGGTGCTTTTGCGAAAGGCCTCCGGCGCGTCGGTGGCGTTGGGGTCTCCGCCGTCATCCCAGCACTTGGGTTCCAGCACATTGATGATGTACTGCCCGGCCATCAGGTCTGCGAAGCAGCCGCCCACCGCCTCGCACATCTCCTGCTGTTCATGTTCGGCGTCCAGGCTGATGACGGATTTGCCGGACTCCAGCAGATTCAGGATCAGCAGCTTCATCAGGTAGGACTTGCCCTGGCCGGAGTTGCCCAGGATCAGGATGTTGGCGGAGGTCTTGTCCTCGTCCCGCTGGTCGAAGTCCACCAGAATGTTGCTGCCGTATTTGTCTTTGCCGATGTAGAAGCCTTTGGAGTCCAGCTTGCCGGAGTAGTTGAAGGGATAGAGATTCGCCACGCTGGAGGCGGGCAGCACTCGTTCAAACTGGATGCCGAATGTGTTGTGGCCGCAGGGATTGACGCAGCGGAAGCCCTGCTGCTGACGGAGCAGGAGCTTATCCACATTCAGCTTGCTCCGCACCAGCTCCGTCAGCACATCGGTCTGGAGCAGCTTGAGGCTGTTGTAGTCGGATGCGGTCAGCTCGATGTACACGGCGCAGTGGAGCAGAGGCTCACGGTTGCGGTGCATGGTGGCCACCAGGGTCGCCACATCCTGCAGGTTGCTCTCGGCGGTGACCGTCTGCTGCAGGTCGTTGGTGTTGGAGCTGTTCATGCGGTTCTTGTTGGCCGCATTTTGAATGATGCGCTTTTCCTCAGCCGGTGTGACCTGCCGGGTGTAGATGCGGAGGGTGACGCCATCCTTTTCTCCCAGATGACGGAGGATGGCCTGTTCATCCGTGCTGGTCGGGTATTCCCGGAGTGCCCATACGCAGCGGTAGGTGTTGCCGCAGATGAAATGATCCGGCATGAAGCTGACCACAGAGGGGGCGATCATATCCAAAAAGGATTTGATGGACGCCTCCTCACGGCTCTGCGGAACCGGTCTTTTCGCTTTCTTTGCCAAAATGGATGCCTCCTATTCTCCGTGGAGGCATCCCGGCCATGGAGTGGAACACCTCCACGGCCTGTGATGAATTGATTTACTCGCCCACGATGACCCAGCGGTCGCCGTCGTAGTCCTCGAACTTCTCGGTAGTCACATTCTGCTCGAAATAAACGCCCAGCATCCGCTTGAGATCCTGCTCGGTGGCGCGGCGGGTGGTAAACCCATTGTCATTGATGCTCTGCTCAATGCGGCTGAGATACGGGAACACATCCGTTTCCTTTTCGCTTCGCAGCCGGATGATGATATAAAACTCCCGGCTGGAAGCCATCAGCACCTGGATGCGATCCAAATGCTTGCTGTCCTGCTCCAGAAGCCGCCGGATTGCAGGAAGCTCCTCGTTGCCCATGCGCTCCTGATAGAAGTTTTTGTTTCGCTCGAAGGACTCCTTGGAGTTGAGGGCCAGCATCTCAATTTCCGCCTGTCCCTTGACCACATTCAGCAGGGCGTAGATCCTGGCGCTAATGCTGGAATCGGGCAGGACGCTGATGTTGGTGGGCTTGATGATAAAAAAGACCAGATCGCCCATGCGGGTGGCGATGCAATAGTCCTTGATGCCGTCGATCCCCATGAGCTGCCGGGTCGATTGCGCGGCATTCTCTTTTTTCTTTCTGCTCATAGCTTCATTCCTCCTTTGGGAAAGCAAGGCGGGAAAAAGCCGGTGCAGCGCATGGTGACACAGCAGGTCACCCGTCTGGGGTTCTGGCTGAACCAGTATTTTGCCCTGGCGTTCTTGGCGCTGTAGCAGAGGGACTTCTCGCACAGAAGGCCGCCCACATAGCTTTTCAGCAGGGCCCGCAGGCTGCGGAAGCCATAGTAATATCTGCCGTCCTGGCTGCGGCAGCTCCACTTGTTCTTGGCATCCTGCCAGAAGAAGGCGTTGCGGCACTCCCACCGCTTGCGCTTCCGGCTCCACCGGAGCGTCAGGGAGGCGGACAGATCCCGCTCCTCGATTTCCGGCAGGCCGAAGCTTTCCTCGTTGTCAAAGAGTGTGTCGGCGTGGAACATATCACATTCTCCATTCATAGAATTGCTGTTTGGTGATCAGGAAGGCAATCGCATAGCGAATGAAATCCAGAATGCTGGTCCCGTCAAAGCGGATGCTGAGGAAGGCATAGACCGCCGTGAGCACCAGCGGGATAAAAATTCCGGTCTGTGTCAGCGCCAGGATAGAGACCAAAAGCCCTACGCCAATGACGCCCACATCCCTGAGTTCCCAAAGCCACAGCATGGCCTTGGCAGTCAGATTGTCGGGGTAGATGTACAGGGTATTTCACCTCCAAAAACAAGCCGCTGGGGATGCTCTCCCCAGCGGTCGGTGCGGCATTTTTATTCTTCAGACATCTCTGCGGGCTGGTTCTGCGCTTCATACGCATCCAGCGCCTGCTCGATGAGTCCGATGACGAATTCTTTCTGCGTGATTTTCCTGCCGTGCTTCTTTTCTGCGGCGATGAAATTCTTCAGCCGCTGATCCAGCTCCTCGGTGATCTTGAATGCGAGAGTCTTGGTTTCTGCCATGGTGATTTTTCCTCCTTCGAAGTGTTCTTTGAGTATCAGCTCCACATACTCGCCCAGAGTCTTGAGGCCAAGCTGTTCCTTTTCTGCCACAGCTCTGGCGTGCAGTTCTTCCGGGATCATTCCGCAGAGATTCTTCTTTGCTTCCATGGGTTACTCCTTTCTCTGATTTTGTAAGCAAAGCATACTGCGCCCGGCGGCAAATAGCTATTCACAGAACCCAACGAAGAAGCAAGCTGCAAACGAAGCATAAGCAACAAGCCCGGCTCAGCCGGCGCGAAGCACCAGAGCAATGCCGAAAAGAACATAGTCCACGCATGGAATGGCCACGCTGTTGCCCAGCGCCTTATAGCGGGAAGAATCCGATGCGTTGGGAATGTCAGTCCAACCGTCCGGAAAACCTTGGAGCCTTTCACATTCCAGAGGTGTCAGCCTGCGGATGAGCCTTGGCTGATCTGTACCCTGCAGCACCAGATCCGTGGCATCCTTGTGCTGGCGTGCGCTTTGAGTGCTTGTTACCTCTCCATCTTTGAAAATGTCGACTCGCTGTCTGCTGAACACGGCATGGTGATCGGTGGCAGTCAACGTATAGGCGAGGTCTGCTTGGTATCCGATCCCATTGCCGCCGTTTTGAGGCTGCCGGTCAATAGCATTGCCGGTGATGCAAAATACAGTTTCTTGTTGCGCTGGTGGTGCATTGTTCCAAGCAGGGAGTTCAAAAGCAATCGGTGGAGGGTCATCAGAACTGGAATTTTCATCTACAACAAGCGGTTGGTTATTTCCGCCCATGCCGAATGTGGCGGATACTGTCTGTGCCGATTTGACAGGACCGCAGAAACGAGTATCTTGTCCATGGTTATCAAAAACCAGTGGCTGATGCCCGTGTTCCTGAGCTCGAAGCGTCCCTGTGATGTCCAAGCTGCACTCCATCACGCTGCCGCCTTGGTCGTTCAGGCATAAGATGGATGGCATACAGTTTCCGCTGGCGCTGCCTTTCAAGGTGGGGGCAAGCTCCTCGCCGTAGCCGATGCTTCCGGCAGAGGCTCCTGCCCCGGCAGAGAAGCCAGCAGTCAGGACACAGGGATACCCCTGACCGGCCTGACCGCCGCCTGCACTCAGAGATGTGTGCCGTTCCGGCGTCAGAAAACAATCGCCGTTGCCTTTGGCCACGACACCCTCCGCAATGAAAGTCTGCTGCTTCATTCCTGGCTGGGCACCCAACGCTCCGGCCACATCGTGCAGATCCCTGACCTCATCCCGCTGGTTTGCGGCAAAGGCAATCGGCTGGACAAGGCCGTTGCGGCCAGTGGACATCCCGCAGTTCACGCCCAGGGTGGCCGCTACCGCACCGGTCAGATCACCGTTATAGCCATCGAAGCCCTCGATGCAGCCGTCCTGCTGGCTGGCGTGAGGCGGTTGCTGATTGTGAACCGTATCGGCTGGTGGAGCGACTCCTGACTGAATTTCAAGCGCCTGATTGAGCTTTCGGGGCAGCTCTTTCCCGCGTTCAAAGGCTCTGCGCAGGATGCCCAGGCAGGCTTTCCTGGTCAAATAGTATTTGTCTGGCGGATCGTCCTGCAAAATCTGCGACAAGGAAGATTCTTTTTCTTCTCTGGGGGACACCCCAGTATTGAGCGTCAAGGCATCTCCACGCCAGGGAGAAGTCAGCTCCCAATAGAATTCGCCCAGCAGGTTCCCAGCGCCCGGTGTCAGGTCGAGGGATTGAAACACCACTGACTTTAATTCGGACGATCTCCTCGAGGACGATCCGGAAATCCTCTCCTTTTGGTGTTCCGCTGGAGAAGGCTCCGGGCACATTTTCCCACACCATAAATCGAGGTCGTATATCGAGAGCTGCTCGGCCTCGTTGTCTATCCGCATCTCTCATCTCCTTTACGATTCGCACCTGTTCCATAAAAAGGCCGGAGCGTTCACCGGAGAGGCCGGCACGGTTTCCGGCCACAGATAAGTCCTGACAGGGTGAGCCGCCGCAGATGATGTCCACCGGCGGAAGCTTTGCTCCGTCAAGCTTTGTAATGTCGCCCACATGAACCATATCGGGAAATCGAAGCCGCGTCACCTCGATGGGGAAGGTTTCGATCTCACTTGCCCACACAGGTACGATGTCGTTGTGAACCGCAGCCAGGGGAAAACCGCCAATCCCGTCAAACAAGCTGCCCATTGTCAGCGTCTTCATTTGGCTACCGCCTGAACAACGGTCCTTGTGGTATTGACCGCAGCCTGAGCGGTATAGACTGCAGACATGATATTGGCTCTTGTGGTGGTATCCAGGCCAAAGGCCCCAGCGATGCGTGGGATCTCACCTGCGGACAGCATCAGGCCAAGGCCCAGGAGCGCATGGTTCTTGAATACCATAAGTCCGGCGATGAGAATGGTGGATTGCAGGAAGGCGGTCAAGCACAATCCGATGATCTGCTTGCACCATTGGATGAACCCGTCCGTATAACCGCGTGGGACACTGAACATATAGAGACTGCCTACTGCAATTTGAATCAGAAGAATGCCGCCGCGCTTTAGGTTTGCGAAGAAGACCTTTATCACGGCGTAGGCCATCAGAATGATGCAGAATAACAGCATGATCGGGCTGGTGATGGAAGCGAAGCCGAAGTATGAGCCGCTGGTCATTCCAGTCAGCGAATCAATGCCGCTGAGTGAATCCACAATCTCGGTCGCCGCCTCGCCGATGGAAGTACCATACCCTGTGATCCCTGCGGTGAGGCTTGCCTGCAATGTGACGGAAAGCTCATAGAGCCGAACCGGCACAACTGTAAACAAGCTCACCGCCATAAAGCCTTTGATGGCGCACAGAGCGGTTTCTTTGAGGTTCCCTCTGCCGGAGGAATACTCGATGCCGCACTCGAAGCAGGCCACCACGAGGCCGGTCACATAGAGCGCCCAGGCCAGATAAGAGAAAAACAGTACAATGCTCTGCACCCAGCTCAGTTCGAACAGCTCGACGCCCATGTTGCCCATCTCGGCGAAAAAGTTTCCGAGAAAGCCCATGACCTGACCGTAGATCCAATCCACGATTTGACCGAGGATGGTGTCGGCAACAAAATCCCAAATAAACAATGGTTCGTTCACCTCTTTTCGGTGTGAGGCCGCACCAACTGCTTGGGATAAAAGGCCAGGGGCCGTACAGCTGGTACGGCCCCTGGGTCAGTTCTTTACATGGTCTGCTGCCACTGGGGGTCAGCGGTTTGGGCTTGCTCCTGAAACACCTCCAGATAATCCGACACCGCATCCGTGAGCTGCTGGTAGTCCTGGCTGTTGGGATGGTAGACATACCAATCCGCTTTCCCGTAGTCATCCCAGATGTACGGATTGATCCCATTGCGGAAGTTCGGGTTGCCGGTTTGCTTTTTCCCGAGGATGTCGGAAAAATTCAGAAGCAGCACATCCACCTGGCCTTCGTTCCGATTCAGAATGGAAACGCGAAGGGCATGGTATTGATTTGCTACGATCCCTGTGACGAACTGGATCTTTGCCCGATTCAGCTCATCGAGACGCACATAGCAGGCTCGTCCTACATAGGTGGCGTCCGGATACTTTGGGGCAACGATCTTGTGAAGCTCTTGCTCGAAAAAGTTCATATACCCTCCTTAGATGCCGATAATGCTCCAGAGATACATGGGCGCAGTGAGGGTAAACACGAGGCAGGCAAACAGGATGGCGGGAGCCGCCCACTCGAATTGGCCGGATTTTCTGTACTCGAAGTAGGCGGTGCCCAGCTTGGCGAAGAAGAATACGGCCAGAATCAGGTCGATGGCGGGAAACACCACATTGTCGACCACCGACTTGATCTGGGTGGATGCAGTGGACCAGGTGCTCTCGACGGCGCCAGCCACATCCCCGGTGCCTGCGGCAAAAGCTGTGGTCGCCATCAGGCAGGTCATTGCCAAGACCACGACCAGCATCACGATCAGGCGCTTATAGTTGAATTTACGCATAAATTCCCTCCGTTGTATGTTGTTAATTTGTGGGGGCGATATGCCAGTCCTCCCAAAGATCTCCGGAAATCCGGACGGAGTCCGTGAGGTTTAGCGACAGCATTCCCGCCGGTGTCCAGCAGTCCAGCAGCCAGGTGTACGGTGTATAGCTCCCATCGGGATACCATATCGGCGTGAAATGGGTCGGACGATTATAGGTGCTGTATGGATTGTCCTTGAAAGTGAAGGTGGAGCGTTTGCTGCTGATGCTTCGGTTCAGGAGCCTCCAAAAGCCTTCGTAGTTGAACTCCGGGAAATAGGTCACCGCATTCTGAGCCGCGGTCACGGCAGAGCTCTGTGTGGTGCTGACGCTGGCCGTAACGCTCTGCTGGATGCCGTATCCGCTCTTGAGCGTAGAGGAAGATGCCGTGGGCGACAGGCTGTCCGGCGTGATGACCATGGTTGCCGTCAGGCTGGCTGTGTAGGCGTTATAATCAAATTCCCACCAGCCCTGATCCTCCCACCAGCCGTTGTCCACCCAGTGGTACCAACGGTCCGTGTGGGATTTGCCCTCGCTGTCCGTCCACCGATCCGTGTGCCAGCACTTCTCCCAGTTTTCAACCCACACCCAATTCTCCTGCCACCAGGGAGACCAGATGCCCCAGGAGGCGGAGGACACTTCTTCTTTCTCTGGGATATCCACGAGGGTGAAGGTGTCGTTTCGGTCATCGGCCACGGGATTGGGCGGGTCGTTGCCGTCCAAATCCACAATGTTGGCGGTGATGGTGCTTTGCGCCGTGCCTCCGCCCAGCACCCTGACCTGAATGGTGCAGACACAGGGGTCATCGGGAGTGTGCCACTTCACCCAGACCAGCTGGCTGTCGCCGTCCGGATAATAGACATTGCTGACGGTATAGGTGCTGCCTTCGATCACAAACTGCACGGTGACCGGGTTGTCCGGGTCTGACTGTCCGCCGGATACCTCCACCGAGGTAATGACATCGGTGTCCACCCGGTATTCGTAGTCAAACTCATCCACCTCCGGTTCCTCCACCTCATCGTTGAAGCGGACGATGCCGATCCCCAGCGAGGAGATGATCTGCTCGTTGCTGACCTTGCTTGTGGTGCTGCCTGACCACGCAGGATACCCGAGGTCGGCTTCCTCCAAAAAGATAGCGAGCGGGAGATTTTGGTGGGTCAGCGATCCCATCCAATAGCGCAGGTCACCGCTGACCACCTGGTCGTACAAAGCGGCCTCGGTGGCTGTCATTGCAAACTGCTGTCCGTCATAATTCAGATACGCAATCGGCTCGATGATGATCTTGTAGTCGCCATTGACCAATGTATCGAAGTCCATACCGACATAACCTGCCAGAGAACGAATGACCTGTTCATCCGTGAAGTAGCTTCGGATGGCCTCAATACTGGCCGGAGATGACCCCGAGGAAATGATTCTGGGTAAACTCTGGGAGGGATTTCGATAGGAATAACCGCCCACAACCGGCGATAGTGACGCACCACCGTTATATGTGAGTTTGCAGACCTTCCCGAAGTAGATGATACCTGTAGAGGGTGTTTTGTTGGTGAGATCAACCGGCGTTGTCACAACAGCATGGCTTTCAGCGTTTATCACTGTAACTCTCACACCGTCCATGCCGGGATTCCAATAGCTTGAAGAATTGCCGCTGCCCATGTTGCCGCCACCGCCATCGATATTTCCCTCGCCGGTGGCGGCAAACGCAGACATAGCCGTTCCCAGAAGGAGAGCGAGGGATAAAAAGAGTGCGAGAATTTTTCTCATGCAGGACTCCTTTCGGCAAAAAAAGGGCGCAGCCGATTCCGACTGCGCCATGGGGATGTGGGGAGCTTACTCGCCACCCATAATCCCAATCTTATTCCCGTTTTCATACATATCATCCAGAGTGCCGCCCTGGTTGGCACCGCTGTTTTCCACATAGCCGAAGCCGGGTACATAGACCTGACCGGAGCTGTTGGTGCTTCCCGCGGCAGGCTCCGTTTCAGTAGGAGTCACTGTGGGAGTCTCCTCATAGGTGGGCGGCGCCTCATCCTCGGTCTTGCGCTCCTCCTCCGGCACATCCGTTCCGTCGTGGTCATCCGGCAGCGTGGTGGTGCCGGCGGGTGCTTCCGGTTTTTCGGGGGATTCAGGCTTTACAGGATCTGCCTGGATGGTCTGCTCCAGGCCGCTGGAGTCCGCACCCTGGGCGGGATCGGTTTCGGATGCGTCCGGCGTTTCCACCTGGACATCCAGATCAGTCTGGCCGTTATTGTCGATATCCACACTGGGATTACCGCTCTGGGTGGGATCATCGGAAACCACACCGGAAGAAATATCGGCATTGCCGCCGAACCGGACGGCGATCCCAATGGCTGCCACAACGCAGAGCAGGCAGCAGACGGCGATGAGGACGATCCTCTTTGTCTTGTCTGTCATGGTGTATGCCTCCTTGGTGTATTTCTTGTTAATGGGACAATACCACATTTTTCTGTGGAAGTCTATTGAAAAGACCAGATGGATCAGAAGAGAGGCACATATTTGGCCTCCGTGTGCAAAGTCATGCTGGCGGCGGGCAAAAGATTCCCCAGAAACCGGACGGGCACCTCCAGATGGATCTCCACCAGTGCGGTATAGCCCTCGCTCTGGCCGGAACCGAGGCTGTTATTTTCCAGAACCACGGACAGGTCGGAGATGGTATATTCCACCTCACCGTCCGAAATTTTCTGATACCCGCCCGCCGTATTTTCCAGGCCGAGCGTTTCAGAGAGCTGGCCGTACACATCGCCGGTATCGATGCTCTCATCCCAGCGGCCTGTACCGTCCGGATACCAGCCCGCGGCGTATCCCTCACGGACGGCGTGGTACACATCGTCGTAGTTGTCATTGACGGTGGAAATGACCGCCTGCTGCGCGGCCTCCTTTACGCCTTGGGCAATGATCCACAGCCGGCTGAATTCGGCAATGGCGCAGAACAGCATCAGCAATACCAGCACAATGGCAAGGATCATGGGGGTGCCCTCGCCGGAGCGACGGCGAAAGATATGCTTGCATTTCAATGGTTTCACCAACTTTCATCGCGGGCATACGGGCCCGATTATTCCGGCTCCTGGTGCGCGAACTGGGTGCAGCGGCACGCTGCTCACTTCCAATACACCTCCGACTTGCCTGTAGCGGAAGCCGTCAGCGTGATCGGGAACGAGCCAAATCCTCCGAACAGGCCGATATCCGTTTCAAGCGTCAGGGTCACGGTGACCTCGTCGTTGAGCTGAATGCGTCCGGTGGTGGACCACCGGATGTCGGGGTCAAGCCCGGTGCTGTCGGTAAGCGCCGCGGCCCGGCGGGTTGTCTCCGTGCCAACCCGGCCGGCGATCTCTGCCTCGCGCACCAGCTCCACCGCATAGGTGTCCAGCTGCTGTTTGGTGATGTAGACCGGAAGCACGCGAACCACCAGCGCCAGAACCAGCATGGCGCACACCACCAGGACGCATACATCGATATAGCCTTCGCCGGAGCGCCGTTTCAGTATTTTTTTCATGGCGACCTCCTTTAGAACAGGCTCCCCAGGGAGTTGACGATCTGGTACACGATGATGACGATGTAGGTCATCATGAAGCACATGAGCATGATAAAGCTGAATACCCGGATTTTGGGCGGGATCTTTGCGGCCTTGGCTTTGAGCCGCTGCAGTTCCTGCGCTTTCAGATCGTGGGAGAGCATCTGAAAATACATCCTGCCATCGTCGCCACGCAGAATGCCGATGAGGCCGCGGACGATGTCCGAAATGATGGCAGAGCCCATTCTGGCTTCAAATCGGATGAGCGCTGCCTCATAGGAGGAGGACCGCATATCCGCTGTCAGCACATCCAGCTCCCGACCAAAGTCCGGTCCGGCGTGTTTCTTGTAGTTTTCCAGAATCCGCAGGACATCCCGGCTGGCAGCCAGCTCCTGATGGATGGTGGCGACGAACCGGGGCAGCTCGCCCTCGATCAGCTCCATTCTGGCCTTGACCAGCTCATCCGCCCGACGGCTCTCCTTGAACCAGGTCAGCACGGCCAGCACCACGATGAGGGGGCTCAGGATGGGCAGGATCAGCAGGCACGGGATGATGCCGAGCAGGATGAGGCAGGGCTTCAGGATCGAATAAGCCGTGTAGACCTGGGGCGTCATATCCAACCCTGCCGCCGTGAGCTTGCTCTCCAGCCGGCGGTATTTGTATTCGTCCATTCGGATCAGCGGCGCCAGCTTCAGCGCCCAGCCGAGGATCAGCGCCTCCAGAGCTTTGACCAGGCTCCGCTCCCGCCGTCCGGCAGAGATGAGTGCCCGTTCCGTGGCCAGTCTGGGAATCTTCAGAAGGTCGGCGAGGACAAAATATAATCCGGCGGCCAGTGAGGCGCCGAACAGAAATAAGAGTGCGCCCATTTCCTCACCTCCGATACTCAATGGGCTGCGTCAGCTTCACCACGAAGGCAAAGGACACGAATACGGCTGCGATGCAGACGGCAATGACCATCTGGCCGGGGATGGTGTCCACCAGGGTGTGGTACCAATCGGTGTTGATAAACCGCACCAGCGGGATATTGATCAGCACCAGGATCGCCATGGTGACGAATTCCTTGCGGGGGCCGAAGACCAGATTTTCCAGCTCTCCGTTGACCACTCTCATGTCCGACAGCTTGCTGACGATGGGCGTCAGGGTGCTTTTCAGGCTGCGGTCTGTCTGGCACGCCATCACCGCTTCGCACCACTCCTGCCACACCTCATTGTCGATGGCGTATTTCAGGTCGTGAAGTGCGGCGTCCATGTCCGGGTCAATGTGCTTGATGCGGGTCAGAAACCGCTGGAACACCTCCTGCACCGGGTGGTGCAGGTATCGGACATTTTCCTCCACCGCCTGCTGGAAGTTTTCCGTGCGCAGATAGGCGGTGGTGATGACCGACAGCGCCGTTTCCAGCTCGGCGGCCACATCCTTTTTGAAGCTGCCGGCTGTCAGCTTGACATACCAGAACGGCGCCAGCATAAATCCGACGGCCAGCACAGGGACAAGGAATGCGTTCCCGGCGAGAATGGCGATGCAGGCGCCCAGGGCAAACAGCACCAGGGAGGCCATGCACACCATAGGGAACTTTCCCTCACGCCCGGATGCGGCCAGCACCGCCTGCGCATCTGTGATCTCCCGGCGGAAGAAGCCGGCCTTTTTTCGCTTGGTCGTCTCGTTGATATCCGCCCGGATGCTGCCAGGAGCGGCAGTCAGCCGGGAGAAGATGCTGTCGCTCATTTCTGCGGGGGAGATCCCCAGCACCATAAAAAGCCCGGCGATCATGCCGATGCAGGCGATCAGTTGGATCATTGTCATGCAGTTTCCTCCTTTCTCTGGATGAACTGATCCAGCTCACCGCAGGGCATACCGTTCTCGATAAAGCGGCGCTGCAGGCTCTCGGACATTTCCTCGCACTTCTGGTGGTGGCCCTCAATGATGAACCGGTCGCCCTCCAGACGGTTTTCGGTGATGTTGTACTCGTAGAGCTTGTGAAGCCGTCGGCTCCCATCCGGCAGGATCTCACATTCGGAGATGTTGGTGATGCGGCGCTCCTTGTTCTCCAGCTGGCGGCAGTAGACCACAATGGGATATGCCTCAGTGACATAGCCCATGAGCGTATCGTCGGGGGTGTCCACGGCCCGCTTGCACAGGGATACCATGCGGCGATAGGTGCCCTCGCTGGAGCTGGAGTGGATGGTGGTGAGAACGGCCACGCCCACGCGGGCGGCCTCCTGGGCGGCATTGGCCTCCGGGCCGCGCATCTCACCCACGGCGATGATGTCGGGATTAAAGCGAAGGGCGATGTCCAGCAGCGCGATCTGGTCGATGCGCTGCCGCTCGTTCTCGCTGTCGCGGGTCTGGGTGTGGACGACGGAGTTGACCACCCTGCCGTTCTGCTCCCGGATGAGCTGAAGCTCACGGGAGCCGTCCTCGATGGTGAAGATCCGCTTGCGGTCGGGAATGGTGGACAGGAGCCAGCCCGCCACAGTGGTCTTGCCGGAGCTGGTGGCGCCTGCCACACAGATGGAGACGCCGTAGCGCAGGCAGGCGGACAGGAAATCCAGCATTTCCTCCGTGGCGGTGCCGCTGCCCACAAAGTCCTCCTTGGTCAGATTCTTGGGGTTGACGATTCGGATGGAGGCCGCGACGCCGGCATCCTCGTCCAGCACCGGGGTCTTGATGACCGAGACACGGATGTTTTTGGCCAGACGGGAGGTAATGATGGGACTGGCGTTGTCCAGCACCTTGCCGGAGTTCTGGAGCATACGGCGGATGACATTGGCTGCGTGGTCCGGGGAGTCGAAGTGTTCCTCCAGCTTGACGGTGCGGCCGTCGGAATACTGGATCTCAATGTCGCGCCAGGAATTGATGTCGATCTCCTCGATGCCGTCGGCGAAGATGTACTTGGTCAGAAACCCATACTCGGCCATCTCCGTATAAAGGGCGTCCACCAGCTCGCTCTGGCTCATACCGTCCACCGCCATGCGATTGTCCTGCAAATAGCGGGCGATCCGGCGCTTCATCTGCTCCTTGGCCTCGTCGCCGTTCTCCGTGATCAGGGTGGCATAGGTACCGGAGAGGTAGGACTGTACCTGAGTGAGAACCTCCGCGAAGGGCATCCCCTCGGTCTGGGGAGCGAAGAAGACATCGCTCGCTTTGGGCGCGACCTTGGTTTCCGCAAAAATAGCCCTTCCGGTATTTTCCTCGAAGGAGATATCATGCACCTCGGCCTGCTCCGGCTTGGCTTCCGCAGGGGCGGCAACCGGAGCAGCGGCGAACAATGAATTGCTTCTTCTGTCGCCAAGCATCAGAACACCTCCTTGCAGATTTTTTCGATCTCCCGGCGGAACGCCTTGCTGTCTTTCATGGAGAGATCGTTCAGAAGCGTGCCCTCCAGATACTGCTCCTCCAGCTCCCGGGAGTGCGGGAGCTGGAAAGCGACGCTCCCAAGTACCTGACCGATGCGGTCCGCCGCCTGGAGGGGCTTGATGTTGGACGCCGCCTTATACTGCTTGTCCTCATCCCAGTGCAGTTCCCGAAGGAGCGGGAGCTGGCTGGACAGGTAGCCGATGGATTTCAGGTCGCAGTTGGCCAGCCGGAGGACGCTGTCGGCCTCCATGAGCGCCACGGCGGAGAGGATGTCATTGGCGATATAGCTGGAGCAGTCGATGACCACATAGGGGGCAATCTCACGCAGGCCGCGGATGAGCTCCTCCGCCTGCTGCTTGGTGCAGGCCGCGTAGGTATACTCGTTTTCCCCCTTGCGCAGCCCCAGCATGGTCAGGTAGGACAGCTTCTTGTGGGTGGTCAGGTTGTGCTTGATGAGATTCACGGAGATCCGCTGGGCGGCGAAGATGCTGCCCAGGGATTTGTCGCACTCCAGCTCAGAGGGCGGGCAGATGCAGGGCATCATGGGGGCGGTCATATCGCAGAGCAGCAGCGCCACATTCTTTTTCTGGGACGCCAGATGCTTTGCGATCTTCACCGCGGTCACGGTCTTGCCGCAGCCGGGGCTTCCCCAGACGGCAAGGACTCCGCCGCCGGATTCCTCGATGATTTCAACCTCCTCCGGCTCTGTGCTGCGGTGAAACAGGCTTCCTTTCATGAAGTTCATTCCGCAGCCGCCTCGCTCTCTGCGGCAGAATCAGCGCCCTCGCTTTCCCCGGTTTCGGTATTCTCAGTTGTCTCGGCAGTCTCCTCGGCTTCCGGCTCGGCGTACAGCTCCTCGATCAGAGCGTCCTGCGCCTCCATGAACGCGGAGGCATTCTCAGGCGTCCCACGATAAACCAGCGCCAGATGCAGCTCGCTTTCCTGTTCCAGCCCGGCCAGCACCTTGGCCTGCTCGGTGGTCACCAGCAGGGTGACGGTGGAGGGCAGCTCTTTTTCATCCTCAACCGCCTCGCCGGTGTTGGCGTCGTAACCAGAGGAGGCGGTAACAGAGATCACCTCTACATACTGCAGCTCGGGCGGGATCACGGTTTCGCCCATGCCCTGATAGTCGGCCACGAGGACGGAAACGATATCGCCGCTCTCCAGTTTGCCGGAAAGGCCGGTGGCAAAGCTCTTGATGGTGACAGAGATGGCCTGTTTGGTGCCGTCCAGATTGTAGAGATAGGCATTTTCAGCGGCAGGCTCGTTGGAGAGCTTGCTGGCCAGAATGTAATCGCCCACCTTCAGGTCGGCGGTGGCATATTTGCCGACGACCTCGTCTTTTTCTGTCATGATGCCGGACGGCAGGTTATAGGCGCCCACCTCCACAGTCTGTACCATCTCAGCGGTGATCTCGTCGCCCTCCTTGATGTCGGCGGTGACGCGGACGATCTCAGCCTTCTCGCTGGCGCTGCGGCTGAACAGGGGCGTCACTCCGAAGCAGATGACGAGCGCCAGGAGGATACACAGCACACCGATCACGGTGCGGTTACGGAAAATCTTCATATGAGCCTCCTTATATGAAATATGCGGGGATGAAAGCCACCGCAAAATATGGGACCAGCGGCTGTTTTGCCGATGCGCCCTTTCGCAGTGCCGGGATCACGCGCATGGCAAAGGAAGCCAGAAGGAGCGCAATGGCCATGATGCTGAATCCCGTGATCACCCGGTCGAAGCCCAGAACAAAGCCTACCGCCGCAGCCAGACGCACATCACCGCCTCCCATCAGGCCAAAGCCTGCACAAAGATAAAACGGGAGAGCGGCCAGCAGCGCCCCTAAAAGGGAGGCGGGGCTGATGGTGATCAGCCCCGCCAAAGCGATTGCGATGCAGACGATATCATTGACCGTTCTGGATCTCAGGTCATCCACGGAGGCATAGATAAGCCCCCCGCAGAAGACCAGCGCCTGCGCCCAGTGCATCAGCCGGCGTAGTCGAACATCTCCTGGATGCGCTGAGTCACGGTGGGCATGACCGTGTCGTTCAGCACAGCGTACAGACCGGCCAGCACCAGGGCGCCCAGGACGACGGCGATCAGCACCTTGACGGCGGTATCGATATAGCCCTCACCGGCGTTGCCGCAGACGGCGCGGCGGTGGAAGGCGGCGATGGAGGTCTGGCAGTTGATGGCGGCGGACTTGGCGGACTTGGCGATATTCTTGAACAGCTTCTTCATAAGGTACATTCCTCCTGTAATTAAAAATGATTTTTAACAGTTTGTTGGCTGGAAAGAGATCATGGGATGCGGTTGGGGAGGCCCCCGGCCTCGGCTGGGCAAAGGAAAATCCGGGCGGCTTATATCCTCCCGGACTACATGGTCATTTCGTGGCATTCGTTCTGCTCCTGACGCTGGTCGAATTGGATGGGTCGGAATCCTACGCGGTCGCAGTAGAAGAACTCGCTGCCGGAATCATCGTACAGCTCCACCACATCGGACAGAGCCATCCGGTAGCCCTGATACTCGGGAGGCGGGCTGTCCCGGCAGATGGCGTAGATCTGCTCCAAATCGTTGGTACCCAGATCGCCGTCAAAGACCTGCGTATAATTGTCTGCGTCCGGTTCTCCGAACCGCTGAATCAGATCCTCATATCCTATAAAGCGCATGGTGACATCCACGCCTTTCCGGAGCTGCCAGATGCGGCAGCCTTTTTGCGGCTGCCCCAGCTCCTCGCCGGGCACATCTCCGGCCGCAAGACGGTCAAATACGCCTTCCTTCCACTGAGGCGTCAGATTCAACCGGGCCAGGTAGCGGGACAGCTCATCCGTCTGGAACATCTCATCCACAACAGCGGCATCGTCCTTCACATAGCCGACCGTGTTACCATAGAAGATCAGGCGGTTGCGATTATCAATTGTGAAGCGGACCAAAATCACATCACCTCCCTTCAGGGCCAGCGGCTCACATCTGCTGGCTCATGGCCTGGTCGGGAGCGTCGCCTTTCTGCTCCTGGAGCCTCTGCTCGTAGGCGTCGTTGACGGCGTCCACCAGAGCGTTCCGGGCTTCGGCGGTGATGGCATGGAAGGTGTCGTTGTACTTGGTCTCACCGTTTTTCTTGTAGGAGTCCTGGGGCATGGAGATGAAACGGCCCTTGTCCGACTCGATGATCCGGATGCCGTGGACGGCAAAGGCGCCGCCGATAGTGGCGCTGGCAAAGGCTTTGGTCTTAAAATCTCCGTCCATCAGGCGGTCGATCCGTGCCTCTACCTGGGGCGTGGTGGTTTCCTGCTGTTTCTTCTTGGTTGTCGCCATGGTAATCAAGCTCCTTTCACTCACATGGTTGGGGTGGTCATATCGGGAGATTCGGCGGGATCTTCCTGCCGGATCTGCTTCAGGCTCTCTCTGGCCCAGTCGGGCAGATGCTCCTCCCGGAGAATACCGATGAAGTCGCTGCGGTTCCACCGGGTCTGCTCCCCGTCGCCGAGGCAGGTGGCATATACCGCTCGGCCCGCAGCGTTGGGGGCGCAGCCAAACCCGCCGGTCGCCAGCCAGAGCTGGTTTTCGGGAGCCCAATAGGACTCCCTCAAAGTCATAGGACTCATGACCAGCACCTTGCCTTCCAGCTCCTGTCCAGTCATATCGTCACACTGGAAGCCGTTGAACAGCTTTAGCTCTGCCTGTGCTTCCTGGAAGGCATTAACGAAGCCATCCAGCACAGCGGGGTGACTCTCCACCGTAAACTCGTAATTGCGGTCGCTGGGAGGAATGAAGGTGGATGCGGCCCATGTTTTATTTTGAGGGCTGAATCGTCCATCGTACTGCTTTTGCTGAAGCGTGGCAGACAACACCCACCCAACACGCTTGAATCCGAACCTGTCGATGACGCCCCTGGCGCAGTCGTGACTCAGGTGCATCCCATCAAAGCCCTTGCGGATGGCCTCCTCGATGGCCTGCTTACAGGCGATATTCTCCAAGTGGCTTGCCCGCCAGAGAGCCACCTCGTTTTGCCGTTTGGCCTCGGAGATGGAACTGAGGTAGAGGTAGGCGTGATCCTTAGTCATCGTTCTCGTCCTCATCCAGCTCCATGACTGCCTTGACCAGCTTTTCGAAACCGGCCCTGTCGATGCCGAGCTGTTCCAGGCTCTTGTCCAGCTCGGCCGCCCACTTGGTCTTGCGGTCATCGGATACCACCAGAACAGCGCCATCCACGCTGACCACACGGAGGTTGTCGTGCAGGATGCCGGCATCCGCAAAGGCCTCAGCAGGGATAGGCAGCATATCCTCGCCGCAGCCAGAGCAGCCATCGCACGGGTCCGCATCGCCCTCCTGGTTTTCCCATCCGGCCATCATATCCGCCCACAGGCTGTTGACCAGACGAATCAGCGCCATCATAGCGGCGGCTTTCTCCACCGGCTCCATCTCCTGCTTGAGCAGGACAATGGCGTTTTCCAGGGTATGCATCTCCAGCGTTTCCTCCTGCTCCAGACCACTCAGGGTGAGGGCCGCAGGCTGGATAACGGCCTTGCCGTCGTTGGTGTACTTGATAAAGGTCATCTTCATTCCTCCGTTTTATCAGATTTTGTTTTCGGTTCGTGGATCAGCGTGTAGCGCCCGTCGTCTTCCTCCGCGGCTGACAGATTGAAAATGCTGAGCTGCCAATGCCTTGCGGAGTTGTAGAGACGGGGATCGTAGTTGGTGATGACGATCTCCTCGTATTCGCTTCCGGCTTTCTGGGACATACTGTTGGGGCGTGTGGTGTAGAAGATGTAAAACTCCTTGTACAGATCTACGATGAAGGGACAGTAGTTGTAGGAAACCATCACATACCCCTGGCACTCCAGAAGGGCGTCGTGGAGGCGCTGGTGGTCTTCCTTGGGAAAGCCCACCGCATAGCAGTCCTCCGCATCGTAGTAAGGCGGGTCACAGTAGAAGAATGCGTCTTCCCGGTCATATTGACGGATGAGGTCGACGCAGTCCTTGTTCTCGATGACCACCTCAGCCAGCCTGCGGGAGCACTCCCAGACCAGATGGAAAAAGCGGCGGATGTCGCAGGATTTTCCGGCGAAAGATTTTGCGCCGCCGCTGAAGCTGTACCGGATGAGCTTGAAATAGTCGGCGGCTCGCCGCACATCTCCGCGAGGCGCCCGTTCCAGCATCATCCTTCGGATGGTTTTGGCATCCGGCGGTTCCAGATACCGCTGGGTCAGCTCCATCTCCTCGTCCAGATAGTCATCGGTGAATTCCTCACGGGAGAAAAACTTATACAGCACATTGAAGTCATCACGGGTGTTCAGCGGCAGAAAGCCAAGCTCCAGCAGGAGCGCCATGGTTCTGTTTTTGACACAGCAGAACAGATTGGTCAGATCACCGTTGAAATCGTTATAAACCTCCATGCATCCCTGCTGGATCGGACGGCTCAGTGTTACTGTCCCGCTGCCGCCGAACACATCGATAAACCGGGAATAGCGCGAGGGGGACAGCTTATGAATCAGCCAGAGCAGCTTGCTTTTGCCTCCCACCCAGGGGATGAAGCTTTTCAAGCGGTATCACCTCCCTCCAGGGGGAGGGATATCTGGCCGCTGTCGGTAAATTGCTCCAACGCTTTGGTGAGGCCGCGCTCCGCATGGGCGATCTTCTTGATCCTGCTTCGGAGCTGCCGGATCGTCCTCCGCAGTTCCTCCTCGGTGCCGGCGTAATAATAGCCGGAATCAGAGCTGCAAATGGGGATGCCATCCCCGCGCAGGCAATTGATCGTGCGGCGAAGGTCAGGTCCGCGAATCTGAAAAGCGGCCTCCAGTTCACGGCTGGGGACGACTCTCAGCTCACCGCAGTGATACTCCTTCAGGTGCTTGGCGATAGGGTTGTCCGTCGTCATGAAGACTCCTTTCCGGGACAGTTACCCGGAAAGAGCACAAAAAGAAGGGGCCGTTCGTCCCTTTCGGGTAACGGCCCCTGTAGCTTTCAGGCTATTTGATTTTTCTTCTTTCATCACCTCCGTTATGGCAGAGTCTGGTCTGTGCGAAGGTTTTTCACATGGACATGGTCGGCTCCATCTCCGGCTGACTGTACTCAAAATTGAGTTCTGTGCCATTCCAGGATACAAACCCATGTTCTGCGGCGGACAAGCCCATGCGCTTCATTCTCTGATTGGCATAGCCCTCAGCGTCAAAGCAGGAGGCGAGCAGTTCGTCCTTGGGATAGATGCCATCCCGTTTTGCCAGCTCTTTTCCGTAATCGGCAAGATCCATGTCACGGGGCATGAAGTGGTAGCAGTGGAGGTTCTGCGCCAGATCCAAGGCGTAATCCAGGCGGCGGCAGTCCTCCAGTTCCATAACCGCCATAAATTTATCCGCCCATCTGGGTTCTCCCTGGCCCTGTTCGCTCCAGATGTAACCAAAGTCGATGGCATGGCGAACAAGTTCCGATGCCGAGCCATACTGGGAGAGGATGTCCTCCAGCTGCGGGAGGCAGCAGTCCACATCCACGGCAATGCACTCAGTTAGGGACTCCGCTTCCAGCTCATCCAGCGCCAGAAGCAGCTCGTCCGGATGGGCGACATCCATGTGCTCGCCGGTGTCCGGAAAGCCCACCCACACGCCGTCCATGTTGGTTCGGCTGGCCAGTTTGACCCGGATTGCAAAATCGCCTTTGTCGGGGTTCATCGAAGGGTCGCCGTCCAGAAATGGATCGATCAGAGAGGTGACCTTGATGAAATGTCCATCACAGAAAGTGTTCCCGCCCTTCTGGCGATATGCTGCGCCCACTTTCTCCGGGTCAAGAAACTCCCGCGCTTGATCGGAGGGACGTTGGATCTGCTCCATGATGAATTTGCCCAGTTGAACATCGTCCCCGGCCCCATAGAACAGATCATAGTGATCCAATTGACTTGCAATCAGCATCACATCGCAGGTCATTCTCGGCTGCTCGATCTGCATTGCTCCACGGAACAGAAGGCTTTCCTTTTTCGTCATGTTTTCGAATCGCCGTTCCAGCCAGTCATGTTGAGATTTGGTCATTTCAAAACCGTCCAGAAGATCCAGGAGTTGCCTGGTTTGCCGACTCGCCATCACATCATCTCCATTCCGGCATTTTCTGCCTGTGTTTCTTCATTGCGGATCGGCTCGCCATCTCTGCGCTGAACCAGCCCGTAGGGGGTCAGCAGAGCGTTGTGTGCTGCCATGACATCCTGACCGTAGTTGTAGAGGACGACGTGCTTCTGCAGAATGGACCGGGAATGCTCATCCACAATGAAGCGAAGCTCCTCTATGGCCACCTCCTCGGGGTTTCGCTGATCAGGCTCGAGCAGGTAGTCATCCAGATTTTCCGCAATCTGGACAGCGGCAGCGATATCGTGACAATCCACCGCAAGGATAACTGCCTTGAATTTGGAAAGTTCTCCTTGTGTGCTCAGCTCCTTAAAGCATTTGGCCAACTCGTTCAGTCCATGGATATCGTCGCAGTCCGTGTTTTCCAGAAGCGCAGGCATCGCGCTGTCCTCCACCTGGAAGACCATTTCCGACCAGGAGGCGCCTCCGCAAGCCTCCAGCACGGCATCCAGCCGTTCCTGCGTGGCTGGCAGATCCAGGCACATCATGTTATCCGGCTGCTCATTGGAGTGGAAGGGATACCTGCCGACCGTCAGGCGGATGCCGTATTCCGGCGCTTCGGGAATCAAGGCCAGGCTGTCATATACCTGCTTCAGCTCAGTGTGCTGCGTGACATACCCGCCGCTTGCGAAAACGCCGCCCTCCTCAAACCTGGCTTTTCTTCCGAGCATCTCAAAGTCAAGATACTCGAAGATGGAATCCGGAACTTTTTCCAGGGCAGGGATGAAATCGTTCTCCGCATAGAACCTGCCGAGCTGCTCGTCCGTCGTGGCGTTGACCACATGACAGCAGTCTGCGCTGTAGGCCAGGTCGATCATGGTGGCAACGCTGATGGGACCGTATTTTTTGGCCACCTCCATGTTGAACAGCCCTTCGAAGGCCGTTCTTTCTCTGCCGTTCATCTGTCCCAGGCAGGTTGCCAGCGCATTGAGCTGATACAGATCGCATTCATGGGTCAGATGGACATGGAGGAACTGAAAACCATGGTGTTCAAGGAATTCCCACCTCGGCTTGTCGCCCAATGTCATTTGGAGCTTGTCCAGTGCGTCCGAAAGGCCATAGTAGGTAGCCGGAAGCTCCAGATCGCACCACCGATCCGTTTTTCCGCCGAACAGCTCCACACGGAACACTTCATTCAAGGGTCATCCCTCCCATTTGGGGCCTGTAGTCCTCCTCATATTTGGCGGGATCGGCACCGGGGACATCCCAGCCGCACATACTGCCCACCTCCATGGCCTGGCGCTGGATGGGGCTGACGCCAAGCTGTTCGTTCAGCTGATCAGCCAGCTCCACATTTTGCTCCTTGTCACCGGTGTCCCAATCGGAGGGGTAATAGCCAGTCTCGCCCCGGCGGATACAGATGAGATCACCGGTGGACTTGAGAGTGGAGAAGCACATCTCCGGCAACCCCTTCGCCACTTTGGGTGCGAATCGTTCCGCCTCGGTCTGGATGTCCCAATCGTCCTCCACGCTCCACAGATGGACATACAGCTCGTCATCACCGGCGCAGATATCCCGCTGTTCAAAGCCTTCGCCCCAGCCGTCCGACGCCTGTCCGGAGATATACTCTTTCAGGGTGGTCAGTTCCTCCGGGGTGAGGGTGCCAACCACGCGGCACTCGGCAACACCCCAGAGCTGGCCGTTTCGATCCTCGACGGTGAACACGACAGATTTGACCTTCTGGTTGACGCTGTCATCCTCGCCATACCAGTGCATGATGCCGCTCTCGGATTCTTCCGGCATCCGGTTGTTGATCAGAGCTCTGAGGATCTCACCCTCATAGCACCGCAACATCCTTCCGTCCAGCAGAGTACTGTCATCCTCCATCTCTCCATACTCGTTGCGGGTGTAGAGATCTGCGGTCAGGGGCATATACAGCTTCAGCGTGGTGGGCTCAGGCGGCAGGACAGAGAAGCTGTCCTCTCCGATAGTCAGCGCCAGGGTTCTGCCATTGTCCCACTTCATGTGGAACTGTCCGGCATCGTCGATGTAGTCCAGAGTCCCTGTACTGCCCGGCTCCAGCGGGGCATAGGGATCTTTCATTTCTCTGAGCTTGATCCTCGAACCTGCGGGAAACTGTTCCCGAAGGAAGCTCAGCCATTCTTTGGGTACCGACATTTACATTCCTCCCATCTTCATATCCTGGCCGGGATTGGTTTCATAGTCCGCAAGAGAATGCGGATTTTCTTCACCATAAAGGTCGAAGAGGATGTCATCCACCTGTTTGCGGACAGCCGGGTCATCCGTCAGCGTCTCATAGCGGAAGCCCGTGACCGGATGCTGGGGCAGTTCCTCCTGGATGCACCGGAGATATTCCTGCGCGTCGGTGTAGTCCATCCGGCTGCCATCGGCGAAGGTCACCCGGCCTACCGGTTTGCCTTGGGCCATCTGCTGCTGGCGCAGATCGTAGCAATAGAGGTAGCCCTGGTAGTCGCCAGGGGAAGGGGTGCAGCGGAGGCAGTAGCGGTAATGCTCGGTGTCCACGACATAGCCAAAGCACCGGCCATCCTCGGTAAGCTCCCCCCGTTCCGGTAGCAGTAGCTTCTCATCGAAGCCAGATCCTTGAGCGGCCCATCTGCCCGAAGCGCATCCACGACTTCCTGAAGTTCACCCTTGAATTCCTCGGTGTTGAACTGGTCATCGTTGTGGGACCACCATGTGTGGTAGAATCCTTTTCCGGAAGATCCAAAGTCCATCCGGACATGGCCGACTGTGCCCAGCCTTTCATCGGCGGTCTCATCGAGTTCCGAATAGAAGAGGCCCGCTTCCTCGGGAGAAGCGGGCCTGATGTGAATCGGTGTATTTACTTTTACATTCTGCTTCATGGTATTCACCTCCGTATCCGTACAGGAGTGGTAAATTTGCCAATCAGGATGTCCCATCCTACCCAGAGTTACTCGCTGGAATGCGATGGAGATGTCATCATCGTTGTAATATCCATGATGGAAATCCGATGCGTTGATGACATCTTCCTTAATATCTGCGGCAAATCTTTCATCAAGGCTGGAGAAATATGTCCCAAAAGTCTTGTGAAGATATTCTTTGATGTCACTCTCCAACTGTTCCGATAAAGAAATGGCCATTTGCTTCACCTCCTCATGCGGAACAATACCACAGGTCAGCGGAAATAGCTATGGCCAAAAGGCGTCTTGCCGGAGAAGTGGAGATAGCCGGCGACAACGGCTCCCAGTGCTGCGATGGATGCCACCGTGATCATGATTTTCTTCTTCATTCACATTCCTCCCAATCATCGGATCATGTCGTTCAGGTCATCTGCATATCAAACCCTGGCTCCGGGGACTCCATGATCTGTTCCAAGTGCCGCGGGTCTACGATGACCTCGCTTTCATTCCTGCCTGTGAACAGAGCCAGGATGTGTTCCTTCCGAATCTGCGCTTCATACACCGTTCCCTCCTCACCAAAGCGGTGGGCGAACCAGTCCGCCGTTTTCCGGTCCAGTGTCCAGGACAACGCACTGATATTTTTGGCGTTGTAGGGGGTAACGCCCCGATAGACCGTCACCGTATCCTCCAGCGCCTGGTGTGCGGCGCGCTCCTCCTCATCCATCAGGGACTCCGGAGAAACAGATCGGAACAAGGCCACCAGTTCTCGTTTGCTCACATTGCAGTCCTGATTGGGGCATTCCTCCTGGGTCCAGGCGGTGGATAAGAGCCGCCCCAGATCCTTCCCTGAAAGAGCGGGAGCGGCAAACTTGAGAAAGGTCAGATAATAGGGCGGGTTGAGCAGTACGAAGATCTGATGGACATTTTCGGCGCTGTCGATCTGCTCGCCAACCTTTCTGCGCCACCTTGTGCAGTCATCCGAATTGCTGATCAGGTCGACCATGGAGAGGCTCCCATCCTCATTCCGAAGTGCGGAAATCCCAGAAGATGTGAAGGGGTGGCTGACGATCACCGGGGAGAGGGCCGTTTTCTGAATCTGCACATCGAGGAGGGTGTGCGCCACCAGTTTTACGCGGAGCAGATTGGTTTCACGGGGCATCAGGAAAGGCCTCCCATCTCCATCGCCTGGGTTTCCTCAGCGAATGGGCTGCTGCATCGGCGGATCAGGCCGAACTCGGTTCGCCGGACTCCTTCCTCCGCCATAGTGTCCTCACCCAGCTTCTCAAAATCCATATACCCGTCGATGGTATCAATCAGCTCGTCATCAGCACCGATGCGCCGAAGGACTGCTTGCCCGTATTCGTAAGTGTCCTCCGGAATGCGCTCATAGTCGTCCAGATTCATGGCACAGCGGAGAGCCTCCTGCATAGTCCCCGGCTGCTCCACAGAAAGAACCGACAGATATTTCAGCAGTTCACCATCTTCACACTGCATCCCCTCAATGGCCCAAGCCAATTCGTTTGCATCTTCCACGCAGACCCCTGTAGTAGGAATGTGCTCGTCCATATAGGGAACAGCAAAAGAAACCTTGGTAATTGCGGCCTCTGCAAAACAATCGATCCCCAGCAACTTTTTTACTCGCTCCAATTCCTCCTTCAATGCCGGAAGCGATACACTCGCCTGCGCTTGGGAGGAGGAGAGGTCAAACCGAATCTTTGCCGCCTTCTCTCTGACGGGATCAGCATCCTGCTTGAGAAGCACATAGCCAGCATGGGTGTACGCACCACCATGCTCGGCATAGTACTCCGCACCGATTTTTGCGAAGTCCAGGTAGGGCCAGGACGCTTCGGGGAATCTGGGATCGCCCTGAATCTGACCGGCAACAGCGACATACCGGCCAAGCGTCACATCCGAATTGACATTAGGGATGAGAATGTAGTCCGATACCTGTTCCGCCACACGGATCATATCGTTCAGATCATTCATGCTGTTGCCATCCAAGGCGCCGGCATAGATGCTCCGTTCACGGGAGTCCATTTGAGCAATGATGCTTGCGAGCCGATTCAGTTGTGCAAGCTGCGTTCTGGAGTCAGGATCAAATCCGCTGAGGTATGACGGCAGATTGGCGATCACACTTTTGATCTCAACGATCCTTGTTTTTCCTTCTCTGCTGGCCTCATCAAGCTGGCTGGCGGCTTCTGTCATAGCGTCATGAGATGCGGGCAAATTGAGCGGGACAATGACAGGACTCCCACTTCGTTTCATGAAAAGTTGGATCATGTCATTCCTCCCATCTGAACCCCCTGTTCCCGCTGGCACTGATCCATCGGATCTTCTGCCATCAGTTCCTCCAGATCTACTGTGCCAACATAGGCGATGTAGCCTCGGTCGGTAAACACGCCCGACTGATAGTCCATGTGCTGCAGGCCATACCGCTCGTAGTCATAAAACTCGTCCAGATTGGGGTCATACTCAAAATGGCCGGATCTCTGAATCATGTATTTCCCATATTCCTCGGGGGTATGAGCGCCGGGGGCGAATTCAAACAGATCCATGTTTTCCGCCAGACGGCGGATCTGGCTGGCGTTTTCCGGCTTGGCCATGCTTACTGCCGCCCCCAACTTCTTGCGGTCATGAATCGAAAACTTCTCCACAGCCAGCGCCAGCTCATTGAGTTCGTGGATGTTATCGCACTGGAAGTCCAGTGCTACATCCACTTCCTCTGGGAATGAACTGTCAGCTATAAAGAGGCGCATATCCTTTGGGTCAGCAATGCCGGAACGCTGCATGGCGCGCTCAATTTGTCCTTTTGATGCAGGGAGATAGATCCAGGTCACATTCCTGCTGTTCTCCGGCTCCCACCGGGTGGATATCCCGACAGCAGTCATATCGGCCTCATAGTGGTAGCAGGGCAGGTGCTTTCCATCATAGGGCTGTGAAAGCTGCATGCCGTTGTCATAGACCACGCCATAGCGGGTGACGGTTCCCTCATTGTCCTCAATCAGCAGAATGGCGGTTTCCGCTCCGTCCAACTGCTCCAATTCTTCCATGCTTGCGCAGCCGCCGTGGATGTTCATGTAGTGGTCACGGCCAATCTCCTTTAAATTTGTGAAGTCCGTAATCACTGTTGCCTGCTGACAACAAAAGGTCAGGTTGATGAGATCCTTCATGCTGGCGAGATTCAGCTTTTCAGCCATTGCCTGAAATTGCGAAAACTCACCCACAGTAAAGCTGTCCAGCCGCTTTGCCAGATAGTCCAACTCATCAAGGTTGACCTTGGTGCATACCAGCCGATTCAGCACAGGCCAGGCACTGTCGAGCGAGTCCAAGCGGCAGTCGGCTTCAGAGGCACCGCCGATCTCCAGTGCCTCCAACAGCGAAACGCAGTGGTCGTACTGATTTCTGGGAATGGGAAGAGGGATCGTCGCAACACCGTATTCCGGGTGGTCGGCGTTGCTCAGAACTGCTTCCATCATCACATTGCATCACCTTACTTTCCTTCAAAATTCAAAATCGCATCTCCGTACTTGGCCAGAAGCAGAGCGCAGACAATCAGGTGGAACGCCTCATCTGTGACCAATTCGGGGGATGCGAGATCGGCAAGAGTGATATTGCGGCTGCCGGTGGAGATGGCTTTGGCCGCCTGATAAACACTGTACAGCTCCGGTTGGATGCCGGCGAGCTGGACAGACTGGAAGTCAAACCCACTGGCATCAAACTTCCAGATCATCCTGCGCCAGATGTCCCCATACGCCGTGAGAAGAAACAGTGCGGCCAGGTTACGGTTCGGCATTCGAAAACAGCGCTCACGCCAGTGCTGCCAGCGCTCACGATGACTATCGCTCAGGAAAAATTCAATGGAGCAGCCATTGAAACTCCTCTCTAACCGGGCCTGAAGCTGCGCTCCAGCTTCAGGGAAGAAGCAATCCCTGACAAACTCGTTGAGGTCAATCGCACCAGCCACGATCCGTTCATCCAGACAGACGCACTGCTCCAAAGGGCAGGGATGATTGCGTCTGAAGTTCATGCAGTATGGGCACTCCATGTCATCTCTGCTATATTGAAAACCGGGATAGTATCGGCCATGGCCTCTGGGCTTGAAATAGGGCGGGGTCATCATCTGCTGTTCCATCTGGCACAGCGGTGTATCCCGCATGAAGTAGCGTGTCATTGGTGGTGTGCTCCTTTCAGTAAAGCAAAAAAGCGCCGGAGTCTTATTTCTAAAACTCCGGCGCCTGAATATTACATGATCGGTTCCTGACTGTAGGGTTCCATGGGGTGCTGCTCCTGCTCCCTTATGCGATTCAGAGCATCGGGAGCTGCAATGGCAATCTGCTCCTGAACGCCCCGTATGCACTTTTCCTGCTCGGCAGTCAAGTCAAAACCAGCGTCCAAGGTGTCAGAGCAGCACCGGTAGATTTCGATAAGCTGCTCCTGATTGAAGATTTGCTGTTTGGAAATGAGGCCGGCGCGGATGGCGAAGTCCTGCTTGGCACCTGCATAGTTTTCCTGAAAGTAATTGCCCTGATTGAGACCTGTGTGGTCAAAGCTCCAGTCCCATGTGACGAATTGAACGCCAAGCCGGGTGGGATGGGCAGCCAACACGGCTCCGTTGAAGTCAGCCAGCAGGCGGTAGTCACCGGTCAGGCTCTGGGCTTGCAGGGGCGGAGCCTGTTCCAGAAGCGTCATGTACTCCCGCACGGTGCAGGCCAGATCGGTGGCTCACTCACAGGCTCGTTCCCGTTCCGGCGTCGCTACATCCTCCTGCCAGTAGCGAACGCCTCCGTCCGCTGTGATCCGGCAGAGGGGGAGACCATCCCACTCCACAGGAAGCAATTCATCCTGTTCCGGCTGCGGAGTGAATCCCTCACGGTGGAGAGCGGTGCGAAGCTCCTGAAAAAACTGTTCTCGGTTCATTTACTACCTCCTGATATTCAGTGCCCTTTTTGAATTTGTCTGAAAGCAAAAAGGGCGCCAATCTGATGGCCCGTCGTGACCAACAAATTGACGCCTCAAATTTTGTGTATTCTATTGATAGAAAAATAGCGCCCTTTTTGAAAATTGATGCTTCAAAAAGGGCGCTACATGGTTTCTGGTTTTGCCAACCTCCGAGAAGAGGGGGTTCGAATCCCACCAGTTAGGGGGAAACAGCGGTTGGCATCTATGGAATCATCCGTGAATTTTTGAGCTGAAAAAGCCCGGAAACGGTTGATGCCACTGGCTTTTCGCCAGTGGCATCTATACCGTTTTGATTTTATGGTGCCGGTGACCGGACTCGAACCGGTACGCTGTCGCCAGCGGTGGATTTTGAGTCCACTACGTCTACCAATTCCATCACACCGGCAAAGGCAATATGTATTATACACGAATTTACCCTGATTTGCAAGAGAAAAATAACCATAGGGATTGGAACTGGAGGATTGGAAGAAAATTTAGCGGTTCTTAAGATTTTAAGCCTTGCATCTTAAAAGGACTGTGCTATGCTACCAATGAGAGAACATTTTGTAAAGGAGAAGGACAGCATGCACACCATTTTGATCTGTGATGATGACAAAGATATCGTTTCCGCCCTGGATATCTATCTGAGCAGCGAAGGATATAAGACAGTCAAGGCGTATAACGGCAATGAAGCTCTGCGGGCGGAGGAGCAGAACGATATTCACCTGATTCTCATGGACATTATGATGCCCGAGCTGGATGGCATTCGCGCCACTGCCAAGCTGCGGGAGGGAAGCAATGTTCCCATCATTCTGCTGACGGCGAAAAGCGAGGATAACGACAAGATTCTGGGCCTGAATATCGGTGCGGATGACTATATCACCAAGCCCTTCAATCCCCTGGAAGTGATCGCCCGGGTAAAGAGCCAGCTGCGGCGGTATACTGCTCTGGGCGGAGCTGAGAAGGCGCCTGGTCTTTTGAGTGTAGGGCCTATCTCTATGGATGACGGCGCCAAGCTGGTAACCGTGGATGGGGAGCCGGTATCCCTCACCCCCATTGAGTATAACATCCTGAAGCTGCTGATGACTCACCCGGGCCAGGTATTTTCCTCGGCGCAGATCTATGAGCAGGTGTGGAATGACCCTGCCTACGGCTCGGAGAACACAGTGGCTGTGCACATCCGGCACCTGCGGGAGAAAATTGAGATCAACCCTGCCGAGCCTCGGTACCTGAAGGTGGTTTGGGGCCTGGGCTATAAGATGGATAAGGGAGGTATTTAAGTGCGGAAACTGCAGGAGAACCTGCTGATCCGTCTGGCGGCCTGGGTGTTGTTCCTGGTGGCGGTATGGGGCTGTGCTGTGTTCGGACAGAAGACCATTCTGGGCTTGTCCTGTGTCAACGACAGTATACCGCAGGATACGGGAAGATTTTCCCGAGTGCTGGATGACTACATAGGCCGGGTGAAAGTCTATGTGGATTCCCAGAATGCACTGACAGGTGTTTTGGATTTTGAGACGGAACAGATTTACCGCAGCGAGGTAAAGCAGAAAGAGGAAGAACTGAGCCGGAGCAATACCAATTTCCGCTACCAATTTCTTACGAAAGACGGAAGCCAAGTTATTTATACCAATTTGGATGAGTCTGCAGGAACCTTGGAACAACAGGTTCAGGAAGTCTATACCGTAACTTGGGAAGAATACTCTGGAATCTTGCTCTATGGGGTTATACCGATGGAGAAGATGGAAATACACGATGAATTTTATGAAGTATATGCAGATTTTGCCATAGATTATACCAATTTCAACTTCTATATGGGGCTGACCATTGCACTGGGAACTGCGGCGGCAGGGCTGTTTTTGTTTGCCCTGTGGGGTTCAGGCCACAAACCGGAGCAGGAGGAATGCGCAGGTACCTGGCAGGAGCGGATTCCGCTGGAGTTTTATCTCCTTCTGCTGGTAGGGGGCGTAATCTTTGGCGGCTATATGCTTGTGGAACAGCTTGACTCTCTGCTGTATTGGTGGGAGTACGGGGATGCTGCGGTTCGGAAAAGTATCCCCTTGGCTGGAGTAGTTATCGTTGGATGCGCTGGTATCGGTGCCCTGGTGGTGCGGACCATTACGGTGCGCTGCAAAACTCATAATTTGGTCCATACCACGCTGATTCTCCGGCTGATCGTCTGGGTGTGGTCCAGCCTGGCATATTTTGTGAAAAATCTGCCTGTCACATGGAAAAGTGTGTTGGCCTTTCTTGGATATCTGGGTGTGATCTTCTTTGCGGACTACTGGGAGCCGCTGTCCTACTATCGTCCGCTACCTGGTATGTGCGTGAATGTTGTGGCTTTGATTGCAGTATGCTGGTGGTCTGCGGGTTTCCGCCGGATCCGGAAGGGAACGGAGGTCATTGCCTCCGGAAACGTAAACCACAAAATCGATACGACCCGCCTTCCCGGGGAATTGAGAGAGCACGCCGAAGCACTCAATAACATTTCCAGTGGCTTGAACACCGCCGTGGACGAGAAAATGAAGAGCGAGCGCTTCAAGGCAGAGCTCATTACCAACGTATCCCACGACCTGAAAACGCCTCTGACTTCGATTATCAACTATGTCAATCTCCTGAAATCTACCCAGCAGACCGATCCCAAGGCCCAGGAGTATATTGAGGTGCTGGACCGGAAGTCTCAGCGGCTCAAGAAACTGACGGAGGATCTGGTGGAGGCGTCCAAGGCGTCCACCGGTGCGCTGTCGGTGAACCGGGAGCGGATCGGGATGAGCCAGCTGCTCAGCCAGGCGCTGGGAGAGTATGAAGAGAAGCTGGAAGAGCGCAGATTGACCGTAGTGTGCACCGAACCGGAGGGGGAGAGCTATGTCTACGCCGACGGGCGGCACCTGTGGAGGGTGATCGATAATCTGCTGGGCAACTGTGCCAAATACGCTCTGGAGGGGACAAGAATCTACATTGAGCTCATCCGGGGCAAGGGCAGTGTCACGCTGGCCATCAAAAATGTGTCCCGAGAGGCACTGAACATTCCGGCAGAGCGTCTGATGGAACGCTTTGTCCGGGGGGATACCTCCCGTACCACGGAAGGATCCGGGCTGGGGCTGTCCATTGCCCGCAGCCTGACCGAGCTGCAGGGAGGAACCTTTGAACTGGTGGTGGATGGAGACTTGTTTAAAGCACTGGTCACCATGCCCCAAGCATCCTGATATTTTACGCCGGGCGCGCGGCAGCATACGAATGCTGCTGCGCGCTTGTTTCGTGATAATGCCGGAAAAAGAGCTGGAATTTTTCGAAAAATCCATATTCTTTTCTTTCTTTTTATGGTATGATGATAAACAGGACTTTTATGGAACTAGAGCCGAAAGGCAGAAGAAGGAAAGGAGCGGGTGCCATGAAGAACAGATGGATTTCAGCAGGGGTGCTGGCTGCCATGCTCATGGCGCTGACGCTGGTACTGTCAGGCTGCTTTTTCCGCTCTCCCGAGGAGCTTTACCAGAGTCCGGAGCGCTCTGCGGACTATGAAAATCTGACCCAGAAGATTCGGGAAGTCAAGGGGAAGCTGGCCCAGGAGTATGGTGTGACCGAAGTGGAGGATACGTCGGTCCTCTCCGGTGATAACACCGCCCTCATCCAGCTTCAGGATATGGACGGAGACGGACAGCGGGAGACCGCGGTTACCTTTTTCCGTGTGCCTGGCGCAGAGAAGCCTCAGAAGATTTTCTTCTTTACCAAAGGTGAAGATGACATCTACACTGTCAGCGCCATGCTGGAGGGAGATGGCTCCGCCATCTATCGGGTGGACTATGCAGATCTGGACGGCAGCGGCTACAAAGAAGTTGTGGTCAGTTGGCAGATGAGTACCGGCGCATATTTGTTGGGTGTATATTCTGTGGAAGCGCCCATGAGCCGCAGCCGGCTGCAAATGGCCAATTCCAGTAAAAACGGCGCTGCATCCGTGCAGAACGATGATCTGCGGGGCTCGGAGTGGATGACTACCGCCTATGGAGACTATATCTTAACCGATATTGACCAGGATTCCCGTACAGAGGTTGCGATTGTGCGCATCGATCCCTCCCTGACCAACAGCGGTGTGGATGTGTACGGCTGGAAGGACAGTGCCTTCAAAAAACTGAGCACCGCTCCATTGTCAACCGGTGTGGTGAGCGTAGGCCGGGGCGGAGTGGAAGAGAACTTCATCAATGGCGATCCGCCGGTCCGGGCGCTGTATGTCTCTTCGGAGCTGTCTGACGGCAGTCATGTCGTGGATGTGATCGCCTATCAGCAGGGAAAGCTCACCAATATCAGCCTGGCTCCGGAGACCGGGATCAGCCGGGAGACTCTCAGCCGCTATGTGGACCTGGAGCCCTCGGATGTGAACGGAGACGGAGTGCTGGAGCTGCCTCAGCCCAGTCCGCTGCCGGGACAGGAAGACAGTACCGCATCGGACTACTGGCTGATTGACTGGTATCAGTATGACAGCAGCGGCCAGTGCATCGAAGTTTGCACTACGTACCACAATGTGACCGACGGATGGTATTTGATCATTCCGGACACCTGGAAGGACTGTATTACCATCTCCCGCTATGACGCGATCAGCGGCCAGCGGGCGGTGATCTTCTATCACCTGGAGGGGAGCGGAGATCCCAGTCCCTTCCTGGTAATCTACAAATTTACCAGTCAGACCAACCGGGCCAATACCTCTAACCGCTTTATCCTGCGGGAGGAGGAGAACGCGGTGTATGCCGCATCGTTCTATAATTCCTCCTGGGACTGCGGGATGGACGAGACTGAACTGGTTTCGGCCTTCAAGCTGATCCAGAGCGGATGGTCAGACTGAACTGTGCTGCGAAAGGAAGGAAAACCGTGAGAAAAGTTCTTGTATTGGAAGATGAAGAGAACATTCGCAGTTTCGTGGTGATCAACCTGAAGCGGGCGGGGTATCAAACCATTGAGGCCGCTACCGGAGAGGACGCCCTGGTGGCGCTGAAAGAAAACCCGGGAATCAAGGTGGCTCTGCTGGATATTATGCTGCCTGGCATTGATGGATTTGAGGTCTGCCGCCGTATTCGTGCCATGGACAACAAGATCGGCATCATCATGCTTACCGCCCGTACCCAGGAGATGGACAAGGTCACCGGCCTGATGACCGGAGCGGACGACTATGTGACCAAACCCTTCTCTCCCGCCGAACTCACCGCCCGAGTGGATGCCCTGTTCCGCCGTACCGGTGGGGAAGAAGAGGAGACCTCGCCTGACGAGATCAGCCAGCCTCCCTTCCTGCTCAATACTCGCAACCGTACTTTGGAAAAGAACGGACAGCGGGTGAAGCTGACCCAGGTGGAGTACGGAATCGTCAAGCTGTTTATGGAAAACCCCGGGAAAGCACTGTCCCGCGAGGAGATCCTGGATGCCGTATGGGGCAAGGACTATTTTGGCGAGCTGAAGATCGTGGATGTGAACATCCGCCGCCTGCGCATCAAGATCGAAGACAATCCCACCAAACCCACCTATGTGAACACTGTGTGGGGCTATGGATATAAGTGGGGGAGTTAAGGAGAAGCGCGGAGGCGTGCGGAGCAGCGCGGATGGACCGGAGCGAGGGCGCGGAACCGAAGGGACGCGAAGCGGACCTGTTCCAAGCCCGAGACGGAGGGAAGCCGCGCGTTGCGCAGCCGCCGCAGCGTGACAAGACGAAGTGCGGAGCTTAGGCCCATAGGGGAGCTTGGAGCGAAGCGAGGGTGAAAACTAAACCCGCGCAGCGGGGCTGGTTTTTGCCCGAGACGCAGTGAAAGCGACCCGGCCGCGTGCCCAATCAACAGCGCGATCCCAAAGCGCGGACACAAAATCATGAAACACCATAAAACCTTGCGGAAACCCGAGACTTAAGAGGGGAGGTGCTCAAATGGCCAAGAAGGTCGTTGTAACCGATAAAGTGAAGATCCGGGGTATCCGGCGGCGCTGGCTCATCAACAGTGTAGGCGTGGTGCTGCTGGTGCTGGCCATGGCGTTGGGCACCTTTGCCGCAGCCATGTGGAGCTATTATTACACCACAACGATCAATGATCTGCAGCGCCAGGCAGAGGACCGGGCACGAGGATTTGCCTCCTATACCCGCAGCCAGTTTTGGGGCAATGCCCAAAGCGCGGTGCAGGAATTTGAGAACAAGACCAAGCTGGAACTGCAATTTCTGGATGTGACCGGAGCGGTACAGTATTCCAGTAATGACTTGGCGGCAGGTACCACGCCGGGTACGCCCGATATCCAGAGCGTGCTGGTTAACCAGGAGTCCAAGGCGTGGATGGGAACCGACCCCCACACTGGAGAGCGGATCGTGGCTGCCTCTGCGCCGGTGGTCTACCATGGACAGACTGTGGCCATCGTGCGGTATGTAACCTCGCTGGTGGCTATTGACTGGCAATTTTTCCTGTCCGTCGCTTTGGCATGCATGCTGGGGGCAGTGATCCTTGCTCTGGTGTATTTCTCCAACCTCTACTTTGTGCGTTCCATTGTAGAGCCGCTGGCCAGCATTACCGAGACGGCGCGGCTCATTGCCGACGGCAGCTACGGCGTACAGATTGAGAAAAAGTTTGATGATGAGATCGGCGAACTGACCGACACCATCAACGATATGTCCCTAAAAATCAAACAGTCGGAAAAAACCCAGTCGGAGTTTATCTCCTCTGTCTCCCACGAACTGCGCACCCCTCTGACCGCCATCACCGGATGGGCAGAGACCATCCAGAGCGGCGAACTGCGAGACCCCAAGGATGTGCGTAAGGGTATGGATATTATCGTCTCTGAGGCGCGGCGGCTGACCAACATGGTGGAGGAGCTGCTGGAGTTCTCCCGCATGTCGGACGGACGATTCACTTTGTCGGTGGAGCCTCTGGACCTGAAGGCGGAGTTGGAGGACGCGGTGTATACCTACCGGGAGTTCTTCCGCCGGGAGGGTATCGAGCTTACCTATCAGGATTGCCCGGAGGAGGCGGTACCCATCAGCGGCGATCCGGAGCGGCTGCGCCAGGTATTCTGCAACTTGCTGGACAATGCGGGCAAGCACGGCGGCTCGGGCAAACGCATCGATGTGTCCATTGCCCAGGAAGAGGAGTTTGCAGTCATCCGTATCCGGGACTACGGTCCCGGCATCCCGGAGGAGGAGCTGCCTCACGTAAAGTACAAGTTCTATAAAGGAAGTTCCAAGGCTAGAGGTTCCGGTATCGGTCTGGCCGTATGTGAAGAGATCGTTACCCGCCATGAGGGAACTCTGGACATTGAAAATGCCGAGGGCGGAGGCTGCCTGGTGACGCTCCGTTTGCCGATTGAAACATAAGTTCGAATTTCCGGTTGCAATTCCCATGGGAACTTGATAGAATGCCTGTGGGACTGCCTGTCCCTGGAAAAAAGGAGAAACAAGATTCATGTCAACAGAGCAAAAAAACTGCGCCTGCCCGAAGGGCGGTTTCAAGACCATGTGCGGCGGTCAGGCGCTGATCGAAGGCATCATGATGCGCGGGCCAAAGAAGCAGGCCATCGTGGTGCGTCAGCCCGACGGTCAGCTGGCCATTCGGGAGAGTGAGCTGAAGCTGATCAAGGATAAATATCCCCTGCTGGGCCTGCCTCTTGTGCGGGGGGTGGTGACCTTTGTGGCCTCTATGGTGGAGGGCGTAAAGGCGCTGATGTATTCCGCCGAGTTTTTCCCGGAAGAGGAGGAAGAGCCCGAGGAGCCCTCCAAGTTTGAGCTTTGGCTGGAAAAGACGCTGGGCAGTGAAAAGGCTGCATCTGTCATTGTAATGGTGGCAGTAGTGCTGGGCATCTGCATGTCTATCGGCCTGTTTTTCCTGCTGCCCACCCTGTTGGGTAGCGCTGTGACGTTGGTCACGGACTCCATGCTGGTGCGCAATGTAGCGGAGAGCGTACTGAAAATTGTGATTTTTGTGGGCTATTTGGCCATGTGTTCCCATATGAAGGATATTCGCCGGGTATTTCAATACCACGGAGCGGAGCATAAGACCATTTTCTGCTATGAGGCGGGACTGCCGTTGACGGTGGAAAATGTGCGCAAACAGCCCCGACACCATCCTCGCTGCGGCACCAGCTTTTTGTTTATGGTGATTGCCATCTCCATCCTGGTCTCCACGGTGGTCTTTGCTATTTGGCCGGTTCACCATGTGGTTTGGCGGTTTTTGGCCCACCTGGCCATGCTGCCTGTCATTGTGGGCATCAGCTATGAGTTTAACCGTTGGGCGGGACGGCATGACGGGTTTGTGACCCGGATTTTGGTGGCTCCCGGCCTGTGGCTTCAGAACTTTACCACCTTTGAACCGGACGACTCTATGATCGAGGTGGGCATCAAGGCTCTGGAATTGGTGCTGCCGGAGAATAAGGGCGAGGACGCTTGGTAATACGAAGCGCGGAGGGCAGGCGCATAGGAGCGACAGACTCCGGAGCGGATGGGCAGAGCCCAGGGACAGCCAAAGGCTGAACCGGGTCTGCCCAGAGTCGGAGGAGTTGTCGTTCCGGCCATGCGCCCAGCCCGCAGCGTGACAGCGCGAAGCGCGGAGCTTAGGTCCATAGGGGAGCTTGGAGCGCAGCGAGGGTGAAAACCCAAGGCCCGCTATGCGGGGCTGGTTTTTGCCCGAGACGCAGCGAAAGCGACCCGGCCATGGACCCAAAGCGCAGCGTGATCCCGAAGCGCGCAGCCTGTCCTAACCCCAAATTTCAATTGCAAACCAGAGAAAACCGAGGAGATATTCCTCTCAGTATAGAAAACAAGACGGAAGGTGAGGCAATGGCTACCACCTATAACAATTTATTCCTGGATACCCGGGCGCGTCTGCGTAAGGCAGGGATCGAGGCAGGACAGCTGGAGGCCCGGGAGCTTATTTGCTATGCGGCAGATAAGAGCCGGGAGCAGTTTTACCGGGACATGCCCCTGTATGTTTCGGGCGAGATGGAGCGCCGGGTGGAAGAGCTGGTGCAGCGCCGCCTGGCAGGAGAGCCGGTGGCCTATATCGTGGGCGAGTGGGAGTTTTACGGACTGCCCCTGAATATTTCCAATGACGTGCTCATCCCCCGCGTCGATACCGAGGTGCTGGCCGAGCGGGGCATCCTGCGGGCCAGAGCAGCGGGAGAGGGCGCCCGGGTGCTGGATCTGTGTGCCGGAAGCGGCTGCGTGGGATTGGCCATCGCCGCCAACGCCCCCGACTGCCGGGTGGTGCTGGGCGAGCTGTCCGAGGGTGCTCTGCGGGTGTGCAAGCAGAATGTGCGCCGCAACGAGCTTAACGCCCGGGTGACCTGCCTGTCGGTGAACGCCATGGAGCCCCCCGCCTCCTCTCTGTGGGATTTTGACGTAATTGTGAGCAATCCTCCCTACATCCCCACCGGAGATATTGAAGGCCTGGACCACAGCGTAAAAGACTACGAACCCCACATGGCTCTGGACGGCGGCGCAGACGGTCTGGATTTTTACCGCTTTATTGCTGCTAAATGGAAAAATGCCATCCGTCTGGGCGGCTCTCTTATTTTTGAGGTAGGAATCGGACAGGCGCCGGATGTGGAAAATATTCTGGCCCAGAACGGATTTGAACAGATCCAGACCACCGCTGACACCCAGGGAATCTGGCGTGTTGTGGAGGGAACTATCAACGGATAAACCCGTGCCCGCCGGCGCGGGAGAGCTGGGCGGCCCGGCCGCCGACGGAAGAAAAGGAGTAATCAGATATGGCAACCAAAAAGCCTGTGGTGGAGAGCGCCGCTCCCGCCTCGGATAAGAAGAAAGCGTTGGAGACCGCCATGGCCCAGATCGAGCGGGCCTACGGCAAGGGCTCCATTATGCGTCTGGGAGAGAATGTGGACGTGATGGTGGAGTCCATCCCCACCGGCTCCCTGTCCCTGGACCTGGCTCTGGGCATCGGAGGTATGCCCCGGGGCCGTATCATTGAGATCTATGGACCGGAATCCTCCGGTAAGACCACTCTGGCCCTCCATGTGGTGGCCGAGGCTCAGAAGCGGGGCGGCGAGGTGGCCTTTATCGACGCCGAGCATGCCCTGGATCCCACCTATGCCCGGGCCTTGGGCGTGGACATCGACTCCATGCTGATTGCCCAGCCCGACACCGGCGAGCAGGGTCTGGAGATCTGTGAGGCTCTGGTGCGCTCGGGTGCTATCGACGTGGTGGTCGTGGACTCGGTGGCAGCCCTGACTCCCCGGGCGGAGATCGAGGGCGACATGGGCGACAGCCACGTGGGTCTGCTGGCCCGGCTGATGAGCCAGGCTCTGCGTAAGCTGGCCGGCTCCATCGCCAAGACCAACTGTATCGTGATCTTTATCAACCAGCTGCGTGAAAAGGTGGGCGTGGTCTACGGCAACCCCGAGGTCACCACCGGCGGCCGGGCGCTGAAGTTCTACTCCTCCGTGCGTATCGACGTGCGGCGCATCGAGGCTCTGAAGAGCGGCTCCGAGATCATCGGTAACCGCACCCGGGCCAAGATCGTGAAGAATAAGGTAGCTCCCCCCTTCCGGGAGGCGGAGTTTGATATCATGTACGGCGAAGGCATCTCCAAGGTGGGCGAGCTTATCGACCTGGGTGTGAAGCTGGATCTGGTGCAGAAGAGCGGCTCCTGGTTTGCCATGGGCGAGCTGCGCCTGGGTCAGGGCCGGGATGCTGCCAAGCAGTTCCTGCGGGATAACCCCGATCTGGCCGACGAGCTGGAGGCCAAGATCCGTGCCAACTCCTTCAAGCTCCTGTCCAAGCAGGGCCAGGCGGCTGCCCGGGCTGCGGGACGTGCGGTGGACATCTCCGCCGACGACTTCCAGGACGGCGAGGACTAAGTGAAGATCGTACAGCTCAAGCCCTCCCAGCGTGTTCAGGGCCGATGGCTGGCCCAGCTGGAGGACGGTACACTGCTCCGTGTGGGCGAAAATGAGGTGCTGAACTTCTCTTTGTACGGAGGGAAGGAACTGACTGAGGAAGAACTCCGGGCCATCACCCAGGCTGCCCGGAAGAGCGGGCTGAAAGAAAAAGCCCTCAATCTGGCTGCCTCCAAGCCCATCTCCCGCCGGGAGATGGAGCGCAAGCTGGAGAGCTGGGAGGCCAGTGAGGAGGAAACTGCCCAGATCTGCGACCGGCTGGAGGAACTGGGCCTGTTGGATGATCAGCGGTACGCCTGTACCGTGGTGCGCCACTACTCTGGAAAGGGTTATGGTGTGCGGAAACTCCAGGACGAGCTCTACCGCCGGGGAGTGCCCCGGGAGATGTGGGAGCAGGCCCTGGAAGAGGCTCAGGATCTTACAAACGCCATTGAGGCCTTCGTGGCCAAGAAGCTTGCCGGGAAAGAAGTAGATCGCCGGGAACTCAAGCGGGTCTCCGACGCGCTGCTGCGCCGGGGCTACCAATGGCAGGAGATCCGGCCGGTCCTGGACCGGTACAGCCGGGACGATCTGGATTGAAAAATGACAAGATTAGGAGCGATATGATGCCTTATAAGATTGCCTTTGTCTCCCTGGGCTGTGCGAAGAACTTGGTGAATACCGAGCAGATGATGGCCCTGTGTCGCAAGGCAGGTCACATCGTCACCGGAGAGCCTGAGGGGGCTGACGTGGCGGTGCTGAATACCTGCGGGTTTATTGAGTCGGCCAAGAGCGAGGCCATTGAAAATATCTTGGAGCTGGCCCAGCTCAAGCAGGACGGCAAGCTGAAGAAGCTGCTGGTGGCCGGATGCCTGACCCAGCGCTACCCCGATGACATTCGTAAGGACCTGCCTGAGGTGGACGGTATGCTGGGGACCGGCAGCTACACCGATGTGGTTACCGCCGTGGAGGAGCTGATGGCCGGGGAGCGGTCGGAGCACTTTGAGCGGATCGACCGGGCCTATGACGACGGGGAGCGGATGGTCACCACGCCTCCCTACACCGCCTATTTGAAGATTGCAGAGGGATGCAGCAACGGCTGCGCCTTCTGCATCATCCCCAAACTCCGTGGCCGCTACCGCAGCCGCACCATGGATCATCTGCTGGAGGAGGCCAAGTCTCTGGCCGATTCCGGGGTGAAGGAGCTTATCGTCATTGCTCAGGACATCACCCGCTACGGCAGCGACCTGGGGGATGGCACCACACTGGCAGGCCTTTTGAAGGAACTGTGCAAGCTGCCCTTCCATTGGATCCGCCTGCACTACCTCTATCCCGAGGCCATCACCGACGAACTGGTGGAGGTCATTGCCAGCGAGAAGAAGATCGTCCACTATCTGGACATCCCCATCCAGCACTGCAATGACGGGATCTTGAAGGCGATGCGCCGCCGCAATACGAAGGTGGAGCTGGAAGAGCTGTTTGCCCGTCTGCGCAAAGCCATCCCCGATGTGGTGATCCGCACCTCTTTGATCTGTGGTCTGCCCGGCGAGGGCGAGGCGGAATTTGAGGAGCTGTGTGAGTTCCTCAAGGAGCAGAAGCTTCAGCGGGCCGGTGTATTCCAGTTCTCCCCGGAGGAGGGCACCCTGGCTGAGAAGATGGAAAACCAGGTGGACCCCGATGTGGCGGCCCGCCGGGTAGAGCTGGTGGTGGACCTCCAGTCCCGGATTATGGATGAGTACAACGAGGAGCGCTTGGGGACCGTGATGGAAGTGCTCTGCGAGGGCTTTGACAGCCAGGCGGGATGCTTCGTGGGCCGGACCTATGCCGACTCGGTGGAGATTGACGGCCACGTGTACTTTACCGCCGCGGGACTGGTGCCGGCCGGCGAGTTTGTCCATGTGCGCATCACCGGTGTGTCCGACGGTGATCTGACCGGTGAGATTGAAGAGTAAGGAAGAAGAGTAAGAGGAGCTGAATATTCTCATGAATACCGCAAATAAGCTGACCCTGGCTCGGGTGGTTATGATCCCCCTGTTTTTGCTGGTGCTTTACCTGCATGTGCCGGGGGCCAACTACTGGGCGCTGGCCATTTTTATCGTAGCCAGTCTCACTGACACGCTGGACGGATACATCGCCCGGCACTACAACCAGACTACCGACTTCGGCAAGTTTATGGATCCCCTGGCGGATAAATGTCTGGTGACGGCCGCCATGCTGTGGTTTGTAGAGATTGGTCACATGCCGGGCTGGGCGCTGCTCATTGTCATCGTGCGGGAGTTTGCCGTGTCCGGACTGCGGATGGTGGCCGCCGACAAGGGACGGGTCATTGCTGCTGGATGGTCCGGCAAGGTGAAGACCGCTTCCACCATGGTCTGTATCTGCCTGATGCTGCTGCTGCCCCGGTTTGTGGAGCTCAGCGCGATCTGTGTAGCGGTGATCGTACTGACCACCATCTGGTCGGGCGTAGAATATTTTATGAAGAATCTGGACGTTCTGTCTGAGGTAAAGTGAACGAGGTGTCAGCGTGAACCAGATAAAAAAGCGGGATCTGGCAGAGTCGGTGGTTGCCCGGTTGATTATCTCCACCATTTCTGCGCTGATCGTAGCAGTAAACCTCAACAGCTTCGTTCAGGCGGGAGATCTGTTCCCGGGAGGCTTTACCGGACTGACCCGCCTGATTATGCGATGTGCTTGGGAGTTTGCGGGAGTAGAGCTTCCCTTTGGCCCCATTAACATCGCCATCAATGCTTTGCCTGCCCTCTTCTGCCTGAAGTACGTGGGCAAGCGCTTCACCCTTTGGTCCTGCTTTGTCATCGTACTTACCAGTATTTTTACTGACTTGGTACCCTCTTTCCCCATTACGGAGGATCCTTTGCTGGTGGCGGTGTTCGGTGGACTCATTAACGGTGTGTCCATTGGTATTTGCCTCTATGTCCGCATCACCAGCGGCGGCACCGACTTCATTGCTATTCCCTTGATGGAGCGGTGGAACGTGAGTACCTGGAACTACATCCTGGCGGGCAATGTGGTGATGCTGCTGATCGCAGGCGCCCTGTTCGGCTGGGAATCGGCCTTGTACTCGATTATTTTCCAGTTTGCCTCGACCCAGGTCGTACGAGTTATGGACCCGGACAGCACACAGGTTACGGTGCTCATTGTCACCGGACGGGAAAGCGCTGGCGGCGTGTGTGCCCAGATTCAGGAATTGCACCATACTGCAACCTTGGTTGAGGGTGTGGGACTTTACAACGGCGAGCGCTGTGTTCTGATTTACACAGTGGTCTATGTGGGTGAGGTTCGGAAAATGACCCGTATGGTCCATCAGGCGGATCCCAAGGCATTTATCAATGTCTTGCGTACCGAGCGCCTGGCGGGAAACTTCTACCGCAGGCCCAGAGATTAAATACAAAAAATGGAGCGGCATATGCCGCTCCATTTTTTATGCGCAGTGTGAAAATCAGCCTTTCCCGGACTTCCCGTTTTCCCGCAGCAGAACCTGGTCGCTGGTCTGATACTCTCGGGCATAGCGTCCGGGGGAGGTGCCGGTGAGATGACCAAAGGTGCGGATAAAGTGGGAGTTGTCGGAGAAGCCGGACATCTCGCCGGCCTGCTGGACGCTTACACCTTCCTTAAGAAGCTGACGGGCCCGCAGAACCCGGCTGTAGATAATGTACTCCATTACGGAGAAACCGGTGGCCGATTTGAAGATGCGGCACAGATAGTGCTTGCTGATATAGAACTGGTTGGCGATCTGGTCCAGGGTCAAAGGCTCGGAGAGATTATTGCGGATATAGTCCAGAATAGGAGCGACCCGGAGAAAATCCTTGTTGCGCACTGCGTCGCCGGCGGTGGCAGAGGTGAGAATCGGGGCGGCCCGCAGGAGCAGATTCAAAAGTGCAATGGTCTGGTGGATATCGCTGCCGAAGCTGCCGTCGTTTTTGTTGCGCTCCAGAGCCTGGAAGAGCTCGATGATCTCAATCATCTGCTCGCTGGTCATGGCAGCGCGAAGAAAGCTGTCCCGGGTCAGCTGCATAAAGTCGGTCTGGGGGGTAGACAGGTCGGAGAGAGTCTTGCGGCTGACGTGGAGCACATAGCGGGCGTGAAAGCCGGTGGCAATGGTGCGGTGGAGGGTATTTTCACCAATTAAATATAAAGTGCCGCGGCGCAGGGGATAGACCTGGTCGCTGACAAAAATATTGCCCGGACTGGTGAGGGGCAGAAAAAGTTCATAGTAGTCATGGAAATGGAGCCGGCTCATGCTCCAGGTTTCATTGTGGTTGAGCTGAAGATGGAAGTCAACATTGGTCATATAAGGGCCTCCCGCTGGAAGAACTGTACAATTCAAGCAAAAACAAAGGGCAGAGACTTGCCCGTTTTTGTTGGTTGTGTTATGATAGCATTATAGCACGGGAAGCGAATATATGCAAACTTTTCGCCAAGTTCCCCAAAGACCTTTTGCACATCTTGTGATAGACTGGCACAAGATGAACCAAAGCGTGTAATTTTGGAAATCACGCGAAGTCAGGGAATAAAAACCGTACATCAAAAAATTGTGTAATGGGGGTTTTCATTATGAACAAAGTCTACACCTTGCACGACGCGGTTGCGAAATTCGTCGAGAGCGGAGATTGTATCTCCTTCGGCGGCTTTACCACCAACCGTAAGCCCTATGCCGCGGTGGCCGAGATCCTGCGTCAGGGCCAGAAGGACTTCACCGTCTGGGCCGGTCCTGCCGGCGGCGACTGGGATATGCTGATCGGTGAGGGCCGTGTCAAGGCTTACATCAACTGCTATACCGCTAACTCCGGCTACACCAACGTTTCCCGCCGCTTCCGTGCTGCCATCGAGAAGGGCCAGCTGACCTACGAGGACTACTCTCAGGACGTGCTGATGCTTCAGCTGCATGCCGCTTCTCTGGGCCTGCCCTTCCTGCCCGTGCGTCTGATGCAGGGTTCCGGTCTGATGAAGTACTGGGGCATCAGCGAGGAGCAGCGCAAGACTCTGGACAAGGTGGACGACCTGAAGTGCGTTGAGGTGGAGAACCCCTTCAACCCCGGTGAGAAGGTTGTTGCTGTTCCCGTGCCCAAGCTGGACACCGCTATCATCCACGTGCAGAAGGCTTCTCCCGATGGCACCTGCATCATCGAGGGCGACGAGTTCCACGATGTGGACATCGCTGTTGCCGCCCGTAAGGTCATCGTCACCTGCGAGGATCTGGTCAGCGACGAGTACATCCGCCGCGATCCTACCCTGACCCGCATCTTCGGTCAGTGCGTGGACGCTGTTGTCCACTGCCCCTACGGCGCTTGGCCCTCTCAGTGCTACAACTACTACGACAACGACTCCCACGCTCTGAAGGAGTACGACAAGGCCTCCAAGTATCAGGACGCCGAGGATGCCAAGGCTCAGCTGGCTAAGGCCGCTGCCAAGGCTGAGAAGGCTGCCGCTGCCAAGCCCGACGACGCCAAGCTGGCCGAGGCTGCTGCCAAGGCTAAGAAGGCTGCTGAGGATGCTGAGGCCGGCGTGGCCATCCCCGAGACCTTCAAGGACTATCTGGATAAGTGGGTCTACAGCGTCAAGGATAACGACGAGCTGCTGGACAAGGTGGGCGGTTCCCGTCTGCTGCGCCTGAAGAACGAGCCCCACCTGGGTTATTCCACCAGACACTAAGAAGTAGGGAGGTATATTGTCATGTCTGATTATACTAAGTACACTAAGCAGGAGATGCAGGCTTACGCCATTGCTAAGAACATTAAGGAGAATCAGATCGTCATCGTGGGCACCGGCCTTCCTCTGATCGGCGCCTCCCTGGCCAAGCGGGCTGTCTGCCCCTCCTGTCATCCCATCGTAGAGAGCGGCCTGATGGACTGCTCCCCCGTGGAAGTGCCCCGCTCCGTGGGTGACAACCGCTTCATGGCTCACTGTGCTGTGCAGTGGCCCAACATCCGCTTCATCGGCTTTGAGGCCAATGAGTGGCTGCACGATGCCGACCGTCTGGTGGCCTTCATCGGCGGCGCCCAGATCGATCCCTACGGCAACGTGAACTCCACCTGCATCTACGGCAAGGGCGACTATGTCAAGCCCCAGACCCGTTTCACCGGTTCCGGCGGCGCCAACGGCATTGCCACCTACTGCAACACCATCATCATGATGCAGCACCAGAAGCGCCGCTTCATGGAGAAGATCGACTACATCACCTCCTGCGGCTGGATGGACGGCCCTGGCGGCCGTGAGCGCGCTGGCCTGCCCGGCAACCGTGGTCCCCAGATGGTTGTTACCGACCTGGGCATCATGAAGTTCGACGAGGAGACCAAGCGGATGTACCTGGCTTACTACTATCCGTTCTCCAGCCCCGAGATGGTTCAGGAGAACACCGGTTTCGAGATCGACGTGTCCCGCGCTGAGCTGATGGAGGGTCCCAGCCCCGACATCATCAAGCTGATCCGCGAGGAGATCGACCCCGGCCAGGCCTTCATCAAGGTCCCCAAGGAGTAAGAGAGTAAGACGCGGATGAAACACAAAGGTGGGATCCTCTGGATCGTTTTGCTGCTGATCGGATTGATCTTAGTGGGTATTTGGCTTGAGCCAGTGCCTGTATGCCTGTTTTAAGGTGCGGCAGCTATCTGTATGTGTGACATCAACGACCAAATATTTAAAGGAGGAGTTTACATTGGGTAACTATTCCATGCCTCGTTATTTCCAGAATATGCCCACCGTGGGCAAGGCCGTCCGTCCCAACCCCGAGAACGTGGCTGAGCTGAAGGCCATCGAGGAGGACATCCACGCTAAGATCGTGGCTGCCCTGGCTGCTGGTAAGAAGGACGAGGATATGAACGCCAAGGGCCAGATGACCGCCATGCAGCGTGTCTCCATGCTGGTGGATCCCGGCACCTGGTGCCCCCTGAACAGCCTGTATAACCCCGAGGACAACAAGAACGGTTCTACCTCTATCATCAAGGGTCTGGGCCGCGTCAACGGCAAGTGGTGCGTGGTTATCGCTTCCGATAACAAGAAGCACGCCGGTACCTGGGTTCCCGGCCAGGCTGATAACCTGCTGCGCGGCAGCGACACTGCCAAGCGTCTGCGTATCCCCCTGGTGTACCTGCTGAACTGCGCCGGCGTTGAGCTGGACCAGCAGGAGAAGGTGTACCCCAACCGTCGCGGCGGCGGCACCCCCTTCTATCGTAACTCTGAGCTCAACCAGATGGGCATTCCCGTCATCGTCGGCATCTACGGTACCAACCCCGCCGGCGGCGGCTATCACTCCATCAGCCCCACCATCCTGATCGCCCATGAGAAGGCCAACATGGCCGTGGGCGGCGCCGGCATCGTGGGCGGCATGAACCCCAAGGGTTTTGTGGACATGGAGGCCGCTCTGGCTCAGATCGAGGCCACCAAGGGCCTGCGCGCGGATCCTCCCGGAACCGTGGCCATCCACTACGGCGAGACAGGCTTCTTCCGTGAGGTTTACTCCGGTGAGGACGGCGTGATCGCCGGCATCAAGAAGTATCTGGACATGCTGCCTTCCTACGATCTGGAGTTCTTCCGCGTGGACACTCCCCAGTCTCCCGCTGCTTCCGACGTAGAGCTGTATGACCTGGTGCTCAACAACAAGAAGCGTCCCTACGACATGTACTCTGTCATCGCCCGCCTGTTCGACGGCAGCCAGTTCATGGAGTACAAGAAGGGCTATGGCCCCGAGATGATCACCGGCCTGGCCAAGGTGGACGGCCTTCTGGTGGGCGTGGTTGCCAACCAGCAGGGCGTGTTCCCCAACTACCCCGAGTATAAGCAGGGCGCCATGGGCGTGGGCGGCAAGCTGTACCGCCAGGGCCTGATCAAGATGAACGAGTTCGTCACCCTGTGTGCCCGTGACCGTCTGCCCATGATCTGGATCCAGGATACCACCGGTATCGACGTCGGCAACGACGCTGAGAAGGCTGAGCTGCTGGGTCTGGGCCAGAGCCTGATCTACTCCATCCAGAGCAGCAAGCTGCCCATGATGGAGATCACTCTGCGCCGCGGCACCGCCGCCGCCCACTACGTGCTGGGTGGTCCTCAGGGCAACGACAACAACGCCTTCTCTCTGGGCACCGCTGCCACCGAGATCAACGTCATGAACGGCGAGACCGCTGCCAACGCCATGTACACTGGCCGTCTGGCCAAGGATCAGAAGGCTGGCAAGGATCTGCAGCCCACCATCGACAAGATGAATGCCCTGATCAACGACTACAACGAGAAGTCCAAGCCCTTCTACTGTGCCAAGGCCGGCCTGGTGGACGAGATCGTGGATATGCCCATGATGCGTAACTACATCGTGGCTTTCACCGATTCCTGCTACCAGAACCCCGAGAGCATCTGCCCCTTCCATCAGATGCTGCTGCCCCGCACCATCCGGGACTTCGAGACCTTCAAGAAGTAAGACCGGCCCAACGTGACCGGCGTATGCGCCGGGACCCCAAATGGGGTCCCGGCACCATATCCAATCCCCGTATAGTGGGGAAACCATATTTTTGACGGAGCGAGTTTGATGGATAACATTTACACTCTTGGTATCGATATTGGTTCTACTGCCTCCAAGTGCGTGATGCTGCGCGATGGCAAAGAGATCGTCAGCAAGTCCCTGATTTCGGTCGGCGCCGGAACCAGCGGCCCTCAGCGGGCAATTGCTGAGGTGCTGGAGAGCGCGGGTATGACCCGGGAGCAGATGGCCTATGTGCTGGCTACCGGGTATGGCCGTAATTCTCTGGAGGGGATCGCCGACCACCAGATGAGCGAGCTGAGCTGTCACGCCAAGGGAGCAAGCTTCTTGTTTCCCGACGTGCACACCGTCATCGACATCGGCGGCCAGGACGTCAAGGTCCTGCAGGTGGAAAACGGCGTGATGACCAACTTTGTCATGAACGACAAGTGCGCTGCCGGCACCGGCCGGTTCCTGGACGTCATGGCCCGGGTGCTGGAGGTAAAGGTAGAGGAGCTGGGTGATCTGGCGGCCAAATCCACCAAGGATGTGGCCATCAGCTCCACCTGTACCGTATTTGCGGAAAGCGAGGTCATCAGCCAGCTGGCGATGGACACCGACAAGTGTGACATCATCAATGGCATCCACCACTCCGTGGCCGCCCGTGTGGCTGGCCTGGCACACCGTGTGGGCGTGCGGGAGAAGGTGGTCATGACCGGTGGTGTGGCTCAGAACTCCGGGGTAGTCAAGGCCCTGGAGGAGGAATTGGGACACGAAATCCACACCTCCCCCCTGACCCAGTACAATGGTGCTCTGGGGGCGGCGCTGTTTGCTTATCAGCGGTACCTGAAGGAACAGAAGGACTGATCCTTTTGCTGACAAACAATAATATGGACGATTTTTAAGTGAGGAGGACACAACAATGGCTAAAGAAGTGAGCCCCGGCGTCAAGGCCCTGCGCAAGGTCGTCGAGGATGTGTATGCTGATGCCCGCAAGGCCCATGCCGAGGGCAAGTTGGTTGGTTGGTCCAGCTCCAAGTTCCCCTGCGAGCTGGCTGAGGCCTTTGATCTGAACGTAATGTACCCCGAGAACCAGGCCGCTGGTATCGCCGCCAACCGTGACGGTGAGATCATGTGTAAGGCTGCCGAGGAGCTGGGCTACGACAACGATATCTGCGGTTACGCCCGTATCAGCCTGGCTTATGCTGCCGGCAAGCGTGCGTCCCGGAAGTTTGACCCCGAGACCCTGGAGTATATCATCGATCCCAAGAGCGGCAAGCCTCTGAAGGACGAGAACGGCAACGTGGTCATCGACCCCGAGACCGGCAAGCCCAAGAAGGATCCCAAGACCATGCAGCCCTACACCGTGCTGGATGACATCTATGAGATCGAGGCTCTGCCCGAGACCACCGAGAAGGAGATCGCCTACAAGAACTTCCGCCGTGAGGCCATCAAGCCTTATCGTCAGATGCGTATGCCCCAGCCCGACTTCGTGCTGTGCTGCAACAACATCTGTAACTGCATGACCAAGTGGTATGAGAACATCGCCCGTATGTGCAACATCCCCCTGATCATGATCGACATCCCCTACAACAACACTGTGGACGTCCACGACACCAACGTGGCTTATGTCCGTGCTCAGTTCGACGCTGCCATCCATCAGCTGGAGCAGATCACCGGCAAGAAGTTCGACGAGAAGAAGTTCGAGCACGCCTGTGAGAACGCCAACCGCACCGCTAAGGCCTGGCTGCGCGTGTGTGACTACCTGCAGTACAAGCCTGCCCCCTACAGCGGCTTCGATCTGTTCAACCACATGGCCGACGTGGTTACTGCCCGCGGCAAGGTGGCTGCTGCTGAGGCTTTCGAGCTGCTGGAGAAGGACCTGGCCGAGGCGGTCAAGGAAGGCAAGAGCACCACTCCCTTCCCCGAGAAGTTCCGCGTCATGTTCGAGGGTATTCCCTGCTGGCCCAAGCTGCCTAACCTGTTCAAGCCTCTGAAGGCCAACGGCGTTAACGTGACTGCCGTCGTGTACGCCCCCGCTTTCGGCTTCGTGTACAACAACATGGATGAGATGGCCCGTGCTTACTACAAGGCCCCCAACTCCGTGTGTATCGAGCAGGGCGTTGAGTGGCGTGAGGGCATCTGCCGGGACAACAAGGTGGACGGCGTGCTGGTCCACTACAACCGTTCCTGCAAGCCTTGGTCTGGCTACATGGCCGAGATGCAGCGCCGCTTTACCAAGGATCTGGGTGTTCCCTGCGCCGGCTTCGACGGCGACCAGGCCGATCCCCGGAACTTTAACGAGGCCCAGTATGAGACCCGTGTCCAGGGCCTGGTAGAGGCCATGGAGGCCAATCAAGCGAAGAAGGAGGCTGAGGCGAAATGAGCACCGAAGTTTTGCTGAACGAGTTTAAGGAATGTTCTGAACACCCCTATCGGGTAATCTCCGCCTATAAGCAGGAGGGTAAGAAGGTCATCGGCGTGCTGCCCTACTTTGCTCCCGTGGAGCTGGTCGTGGCCGCTGGTATGGTGCCCATGGGTATCTGGGGCAGCAACAAGAAGACCATCGCCCAGGCCAAGGAGTACTGCGCTACCTTCTACTGCACCATCGCTCAGCTGGCTCTGGAGATGCTGCTGGACGGCACCCTGGATCAGCTGGACGGCATCATCACCCCCACCATCTGCGACACCCTGCGTCCCATGAGCCAGAACTTCCGCGTGGCCATGGAGGGCAAGCTGCCCTGCATCTTCCTGGCTCACCCCCAGAACCGTAAGCCCGCTTTCGGCCTGCAGTTCACCGTGGACCAGTACATGCACGTGAAGAGCGAGCTGGAGAAGATCTCCGGCAACACCATCACCGACGAGGTTCTCCGTGATGCCATCAAGGTTATGAACCGCAGCCGCAAGGCCCGCCGTGAGTTCGTCAAGCTGGCCGGTCAGCACCCCGAGGCCATCTCCGCTGTGGAGCGTTCCGCTGTGCTCCGCTCCGCTTGGTTCATGGAGCCCGCCGTCCACGCTCAGAAGCTGGAAGAGCTGAATGAGGAGCTCTCCAAGCTGCCCGCCTCCAACTGGAAGGGCCGCAAGGTTGTTACCTCCGGCATCATCTGCGACAACCCCAAGCTGCTGCAGATCTTCGACGACAACAACATTGCTATCGCCGCCGACGACGTGGCCCAGGAGACCCGTGCCTTCCGTGTGGACGCCAGCGAAGAGGGCGATCCCATGATGGCTCTGGCTCAGCAGTTCGCTGATCAGGATTATGACGTGCTCCTGTACGATGAGCACTCCAACAAGAACCGCCGCGCCGACTATGTGGTGCAGATGGTGAAGGAGTCCGGCGCTCAGGGTCTGGTGCTGTTCATGCAGCAGTTCTGCGACCCCGAGGAGATGGAGTATCCCTACCTGAAGAAGGCTCTGGACGACGCCGGTATCCCCCACATCAAGCTGGGCGTGGACCAGCAGATGCGGGACTTTGGCCAGGCCAGCACCGCCATCCAGGCTTTCGCCGACGTGCTGTAAGTTTTCCGTTAAAGTACCGGGAATTTCTTGACAGAAATCCTGCAAAAATGTTACAATGGTTGTAATTTCGGTCCTTCGCCCGTTCTGCGGGCGGGCGAAGGACCGACCGTTTGACTTTCCAGACTGCAAAATTGGCTGGAAAGCCAACCCATTCCATTTAGAAAAGGGGAAAACAAACTATGAACTACAATGTTACCGTGAACGGCAAGGTTTACAGTGTAACGGTGGAGAAGACCGGCGCCGCCGCTCCCGCGGCCGCTGCTCCTGTCATGGCTGCCCCTGTGGCCGCCCCCGTTGCTGCTCCCGCC
>OBJQ01000189.1_pt1 | contig 59189 bp, 57 predicted proteins | sample 1519921 | NCBI WGS metagenome assembly OBJQ01 (sample SAMN04209244, study PRJEB22552) | human gut metagenome | biome: gut; material: feces | host: Homo sapiens | place: USA: Oklahoma
TAGAAGAAAGTTCAGATGATAAGATAGATGCTTTAACAATCAAGATTATTGATGCAAGAAGTGAAGAAGAACTTATAGAAATTTTATCTTAATACATATAAAAAGAGTAAGTATAGTCTCAAAAATTGACTAACTTACTCTTTTTTATGATTCTATCCTATCATCAATCAATTAATATTTTGAATAAATAATGAAATATGATACAATAGTTGCGGTGATAAAATATGATATTAGCATGCTCATCTTTAAAAAAATCATTTCAAGGAAATGATTTACTTAAAGATATTACATTTAAAATTGAAGATCATGATAAAATAGCAATTATTGGAGTCAATGGTGCTGGAAAAACAACTTTACTAAGAATACTTTGTGAAGAAGAAAGTTATGATAGTGGAGATATTTTTAAATCTAAAGATGTTGTGATTGGTTACTTATCTCAACATAATACTTTAGATCCAACACTGTCTATTTATGATGCTCTCTTAGATGTCTTTAAACCTTTAATTCAAAAAGAAAAAAGAATTAGAGAATTAGAAGCCCTGATGGCATCTTCTTCACAACTAGAAAACATTATGAAAGAATACGATCAATTAACTTATGAATTTGAACGTGATGGTGGTTATAGTTATGAAAGTCAGCTCAAAGGTGTTCTCAAAGGATTAGGCTTTAGTGAAGAAACATGGTCAATGAATATTGGAATCCTTTCAGGTGGACAAAAAACACGTATTGCTTTAGGTAGACTCTTATTACTAAAACCTGATTTATTATTGCTTGATGAACCAACTAACCATCTTGATGTAGAATCTATTGAATGGCTAGAAAACTATTTAAAAAACTATCCACATGCAATCATTATGGTTTCTCATGATAGATACTTTATTGATCAAGTAACAAATCAAATCATTGAAATAGAAAATGGAAAATCAACACTATATAAATGTTCTTATGATCAATATGCTTTATTAAAGAAACATAATCGTGAAGTAGAATTAAAGCATTATATAGATAATCAAAAAGAAATAAAAAGAATGCAGGAAAGTATTGATTTATTAAAATCATTTAATCGTGAAAAACAAGTCAAACGTGCAGAAAGTAAAGAAAAAGCATTAGAGAAAATGGAAAAAGTTGAAAAACCTGATGCTATGCCACAAGCAATTCGTATACAATTTCAACCACTTGTAGAATCTGGTTATGATGTTTTAAAAGTCAAAGATTTAGCTATGAGCTTTGATAAACCATTATTTGAAAATGTTCAATTTGAAGTCAACAAACAAGAAAGGGTTGCATTAATTGGTCCTAATGGAATTGGAAAAACAACATTATTCCATATGATTTTAGGTGATTATATTCCTCAACATGGAAAAATCAAATTAGGAAGTAAAGTCATGATTGGTTACTACGACCAAGAACACACATCTTTATCTTTCCAAAAAACAATCTTTCAAGAAATTAGTGATACTTATCCACAAATGAATAATACTGAAATTAGAAATGCCTGTGCTTCTTTTCAATTTAAAGGTGAAGATGTTTTTAAAACAATGGATATGTTATCGGGTGGAGAAAGAGGTCGTGTTGTTTTAATGAAATTATTATTATCAAGATGTAATTTCTTAATTCTTGATGAACCGACTAACCATTTAGATATTGAATCAAAAGAAGTTTTAGAAGATGCATTAATGAACTTTGAAGGAACCATTCTTTTTATTAGTCATGATAGATATTTCATTAATAAATTAGCAACAAAAGTTGTTGAAATGAGTTCTCATGGTAGTCATACTTATAGTGGTAACTATAGTCAATACATAGAAAATAAACAAGTTAATAAAGTAGAGAAAGAAAAAAATGTTTCTTATTTAGAAAGTAAAAAAATACAATCTGAATTAAGAAAACAACAAAATCAAATCAAAAAGATAGAAAAAGAGATATCTGATTTAGAATTACAAATCAAACAATACAATGAAATGCTACATCAAGAAGAAATTTTAAATGATTATCAAAAATACAATGAAATTGTAAAAAACATTGATGAAGCCAATCAAAAATTAGAAACATTAATGGAATCCTGGGAAGAATTACAGATTTAATGAAAAGAAATAGACAAGCGCTATTTCTTTTTTTATCAAAAAAGAATAATCCATAATGAATTATTCCCTTTCTTCTCTTGTAATTTTAATTGTATTTTCTAAATAGCTGTTTAATATTTCGGCTTTCATTTTCATTCGATTAACAGCCAATGTTTCATAAACAGCACAATATTTATCAGCTAACATCACAATATAGCTTTCTTTAAATCTTGGTGGCTTAACCGTTAAAGGAAACATATGTTTTAAAATAATATCCCGTTCTTTTTCATTAAGATTAAAATCCACTCTTGCATTCTCATAAGCATAATGTGGGTGTTTAAATGCATGATTACGATTTGATGATGAAGGAACATGCCAGTCATATAAAAAATAATCATGTAATAAAGCCCCTCTAATTAAACTTCTTACATCAACATTTAACCGCATTTTTTTAGCAATAACTAAACTCATATAAGCAACAAACAACGAATGATCATAACAACTTAATCCACCATGTTGAATAAAACTCTTTTCTCTTAACATGTTTTGTGAACTTAAAATATCAATTCCATGTTCAAGTAATAATCCCATTGGTAAATCATAGTACACAATTATCACCCTCTCTTGTTCCAATATCATTGTATATAAAGTTATGTTTTTTTTCAATAAATATAACTTTTATTTTTTCAACTTTTGTAAAAATAATCACAAACAACTCATTATTTATTATAATGATAATAATCATAAAATAAAGGAGAGTGTCAAATGTTACACAAAAAATTAAAAGCATTTCCTCAAGATTTTCTTTGGGGAGCAAGTACATCAGCTTATCAAGTTGAAGGAGCTAATTTAGAAGATGGAAAAGGTCCATCTTGTCAGGATGTTAAGGAAGTACCAGAAGGAACTTCAGATTTAACTGTCTGTGCTGATCAATATCATAGATATAAGGAAGATATTGCCTTAATGGCAGAAATGGGATTTAAAGCTTATCGTTTTTCAATTGCTTGGACAAGAATCTTGCCTCAAGGAATTGGTGAAGTCAATCCAAAAGGAATTGAATACTACAACAATGTCATCAATGAATGTTTGAAATATGGAATTGAACCAATCGTAACTATGTTCCACTTTGATATGCCTGCGGCCTTAGATGAAAAAGGATCTTGGTCTAACAGAGAATCTGTAGACTGGTTCTTAAACTTTGCTAAGGTTATGTATGAAAACTTCGGAGACAGAGTTAAATATTGGTTAACAATCAATGAACAAAATGTTTTAACATTATCAGGACCAGTGATTGGAACATTACATTTACCAGAAGGGTGTACAAATGAATTAAAAGAAATCTATCAACAAAATCACCATATGTTAGTCGCACAAGCGAAAGCTATGGCATTATGCCATGAAATGTTACCAGGAGCTAAGATTGGACCAGCCCCAAATATTTCTCTAGTTTATCCAGCAAGCTGTAAACCAGAAGATAATCTAGCAGCTCAAAATTATAACGCTATTAGAAACTGGTTATACTTAGATATGGCAGTCTATGGTGTTTATAATAACTTAGTATGGGCATGGTTAGAAGAACACAATGCAACACCAGAATTTGCTGAAGGAGACGAAGAAGCATTAAAGAGTGGACATCCAGACTTCATCGGATTCAACTACTACAACACAGCAACATGTGAGTGGGATGATGGAAGTGAAGAATTATCACAGGCAGTCGATCAACAGACAGCACGTGGAGAAGCAGGAATGTTCAAGGGATTCAAGAATCCAAACTTACCAACAACAGAATTCGGATGGGAAATTGATCCAATGGGATTCAGAGCAACTATTCGTGAAATGTATTCAAGATATCGTTTGCCAATGATCGTTACAGAAAACGGATTAGGAGCTTATGATAAATTAACAGAAGATGGAAAAGTACATGATCCATATAGAATTGAATATCTAAGAAAACATATCGAACAAGTACAATTAGCTATTACAGATGGATGTGAAATGATGGGATACTGTCCATGGAGTGCAGTGGACTTAATTTCAACACATGAAGGAATGGTTAAGAGATATGGATTCATCTATGTAGATAGAGAAGAATTTGACTTAAAGACATTAGACAGATATAGAAAAGATTCATTCTATTGGTATAAAAAAGTCATTGCAACAAATGGGGAAGATTTATCAGATTAAAAAGTAGAACTTGTCATTTTCGACAAGTTCTTTTATAATACCACAAAGAGGTGGTTCTATGAAAAAAATAAAATATTTTATTCCAGCTATTATTTTAATGATAATTATCTTTTCCTTTTCTCAACAAACAGGTGAAGAATCTTCTGGATTAAGTAGTCAAATTGTTGTATGGATACAAACTCATTTACATATAACAATTTCTGAATTTCTTATTAGAAAAGCAGCTCATATGAGTGAATATGCTTTGCTTACTAGTACTTTTATTTATGGTTTCTATCACTGTGATTACTCACTTAAACAAATTCTTTTATTCTCTTTATGTGCAACTTTCTTATATGCATGTAGTGATGAAGCGCATCAATTATTTATTGGTGGACGTGCTGGTCAATGGAGAGATGTTTTGATAGATACAAGTGGTGGCGTGATTGCTTCAATCATTTATTATTTTATTCATCCATATATAAAGAAAACTCACTAATTGAAAGTGAGTTTTTTATTCGTAATTTAATAAGTTATGTTTTTTCAAAATAGGTTTAAATATTTTCATAAATATTCCTAAAGTTGGTCCAAAAGTTAACATACCAATAATTGTTCCTACCCCAATTGACCATGATATCTTAAAAATAAGCGTTAAAATGACAACTGCAATAACACTTAAAATATCAGCACCTTGTCTTACAACATGAAATTTAGCAGAAATAACATTCGTCAAAGCCATACAAAAACCTTCTAATGCAAAAGTCACTTCATCTAGTAGCATAACAATAGATACTCCAAATGCACAGACTGTACTTCCTGCAATATACATCAAAATTCCACCAACAAATGAATTGAATTCAAATGTAAGTACCTCATACAATACAAAATTAATCACTACTCCAAGTAAAACACTTAATGGAACTTGTAATAATTGAATTGGTTTAAACTTCTTTCTTAAAATAATTATTTGTCCAACAACACATGAACAATTAAAAACAATTCCCATTGTTCCTACTTCAATCCCAAAAATATCAGAAGATGATTTAGCTAGTGCATCCCAAGCTCCTACTCCAATATTTGCCTTTAAAGTAAATGCACAAGCAATTCCTACAGTCATAAACCCTAAAACTATCAATATATATCTTTTAATACTTTTATTCATCTCTTTCCCTCCATAGTGAGGTCTATTATATCGGAAAATTTTAATTTGAAAATTAAATTTCATAAATTGAAAAAAATGATAAGTCTTTTTTGACTTACCATTAATTTATCTTTTTCTCCATTAAATAACGTCTTAAACGAATGCCCCTTCTTTCCACTGTTTGTTCTTCCAAAACAAGATATCCTTGTCTTTCAAAGAAAGGTCTTGATGTAATAGAAGCAGCTGTATTCATATAAACAATTCCCTTTGCTTTCGCATATTTTTCTAATTGTTTAGTGATGAGAGTGGCTATTCCTTGGTGTAAGTAATCTTTATGAACATACAATCTATCCAAATATCCTGTCTCACCAACATTGCCAAAGCCAACAATCTTTCCATCTTTTTCAACAACAAGGGTATGATTCTTATTTAAAGAAGCTTCCCAACGATAAATATCAGGATCACTTGGTGCCCAGGCATCTAATTGTTCAAGCGTATAATCATTAACACATACATTATGGATGTTTTCATAAAATAACTGTAAAACTTCTTGTAAATCTGTCGGTTTATATAGTCTTGTTTTCATAAATATCACTCCTCTGTATAAAATATTATAGCATAATCAAAAAAAATAAGAAAGGAAGTCTATTCCTTTCTTACTAGATTCCAAATAATAAGTCTAAATATGTTGGAATTGGCCAGTATTTAGCATCTACTCTTGTTTCAATAACGTCAACAGTTTCACGTAATGAATTCATTGCGGCAAAGACATGATCACGCCATAAAATAGATTGTTGTAAGATATCCTGATGACAATCTTGAGCTTCTTTAATAAAGCTATCTAATTCATCCATTTTTTTCTTCATTTCTGCCAATAATTCAGATAAATATTGAACATCTTCCATCAAAAATTCATTATTAACGCCAGCTTGTTTGACTTCTAATGCGGTTTTTGTAATATCACTTAAATATTGAATAGCCGCTGGATAAATTTCATTTCTTGCCATCTTTGAAGCTGTTAAAGCTTCAACTTGAATTGTTTTATTATAATTATCAAGTAAGATTTCATAACGTGAATCAAGTTCAACTTCACTATAAATTCCTAAACGAGATAACATTTCAATATTCTTTTCATCTTTTAAACATAGCATAGCATCGACAGTATTCTTACGATTTGGTAAGCCCCTTCTTTGTGCCTCTGCTTCCCATTCAGCTGAATATCCATCACCATTGAAAATAATACGTTTATGCTCAGCCATAAAGTCTTTAATAACTTCCATTGGTGTCTTTCCACTCTCAATTAAATCAGCCATTTCTTCCATTTCAGCTGCTAAAATCGCATTTAAAATCGTATTAGGTCCAGCAATAGATTGTGAAGAACCAACCCCTCTAAATTCAAATTTATTCCCTGTAAAAGCAAAAGGAGATGTACGATTACGATCAGTATTATCCTTAGAAAAATCAGGAATAACTGATACCCCAGTTTGGAATCTCTCTGAACTTGTATCTTCCAATTCTTTACGATCAGTAATAGATTCAATAATATGATCTAATTCTTCACCTAAAAACATTGAAATAATAGCTGGTGGTGCTTCATTAGCTCCTAAACGATGATCATTACCAGCTGTTGCAATTGTCATACGTAATAAATCAGCATACTCATCAACCGCTTTAATTGTACAAGCCAAAGTTGCTAAGAATGGTAAATTATCCACAGGATTATCACCAGGATCAAATAAATTCACACCCGTATTTGTAACAACTGACCAGTTATTATGTTTCCCTGAACCATTCACTCCAGCAAATGGCTTTTCATGTAACAAACATCTTAATCCATGCTTTTTAGCAATATCTTGCATCAATTGCATAAGCAAATGATTATTATCTGTCGTAATATTTACTTTACGATAAACACATGCAACTTCATGTTGAGCAGGAGCAGCTTCATTATGCTTTGTCTTTGAAGGAATACCATAACGCCATAACTCCTTATCCAAATCTTTCATAAAAGCTGATACTTTCCGTTTTAAGCTACCAAAATAATGATCTTCTAACTCTTGACCTTTTGGAGCCATTGCCCCAAATAAAGTACGCCCAGTTAATTTTAAATCCATTCGTTTTTGATAAAACTCATCAGCAACTAAGAAATATTCTTGTTCACTTCCTACTGATGCTGATACACGTGTAATACCTTCCATTCCTAACAATGGTAACAAATGACATGATGCCTTTGTCAAAGCATCAACAGATTTTAAAAGTGGTGTTTTCTTATCTAATGCTTCACCTGTATATGAACAAAATAATGTTGGAATATATAAACTTTCATCTTTTACAAAGGCTGGAGATGTGCAATCCCATGCTGTATATCCTCTTGCTTCAAAAGTCGCACGTAAACCCCCAGAAGGAAAAGAAGATGCATCAGGTTCCCCTTTTCTTAAAGTCTTTCCACTGAATTCTAAAACGGCTTTATTACCATCAGGTTCTAAGAACGCATCATGCTTTTCAGCAGTTAACCCTGTCATTGGTGTAAACCAATGTGTAAAATGTGTTGCCCCATTTTCAACAGCCCAAATCTTCATTGCATTGGCAATAACAGTTGCTGTTTCTTTTGCTAAAGGTTCTCCTTTTGCTAAGGCTTCATGAAAAGCTTTATATGTAGATTTAGGAATACGTTCACGCATAACATCATCACTAAATGTTAAACAACCATATTCTTCTAGTAATTTATTCATTTCCATTGAATTCAAATCCCCCTTATCTTTGCACCCATTGTATCAATTTCTGTTAGTCATGTCTATAAAAAATCTTATTTAATTTTATCATAATGATAAAATTCTTAACAAAGAAATGATCGAAAAGATTGTATTTTTTTAACAAAGGTCTATACTTATAGAGGGGTGAAAAAAATGTTTAGTCAATTTAATACATTAATTATTCATAGCAATTCTCAATTTAACAATCAAATAAAGACTTACCTAGAAGATAAAGAATATCTTTGTAATCAAATTAGTCAATTTAAAGAATTTGCTGATTATTATGAAAATCATACTTATGATTGCATTATTATCGAAGATGAATTTCCACGTATTAAAACCAAAGAATTCATTGTTCAAGCTAAATTAAAAGGACAACCAATAATTATTGTTTTAACAGATACTCTTTCACCAGATTATCTTGAATCATTATTAAATGCAGGAGCTGATGATTATCTAGTTGAACCATATGATTTAAAAGATTTAGATACCAAAATACAATCAGTCTATAAAAATGGAATCTTAAGACCTAGACGTATTTATCGTTTTAAAGATATTGTTGTAGATACAACATCAAGAACTTGTTCTTGTAATGGGAAACCTCTCAACCTTACCAAAAACGAATTTAAACTTTTAACAATACTCATATCACATCCATACCAACCATTTAGTATTTCTTATTTATTTGAACAAGTTTGGGGATCTTCTATCTATGAAGATGGAACATCTATTCCTGCACTTGTCAGCAATCTCATTATGAAATTAAGATTAGCAAATAATGAAGAAGAATATATTAAACGTTTTGGTAGAGATAACTATAAAATGGCATTTTAAAAGGAATCAGAAATTAATCATTTTCTGATTCCTTTTGCATTTTCTCTTTTGCTTCTCTTTTCTCAGCTTTTCTTTTTTCTTTACGTGCTTTCTTTTCTAATTTTCTATGAACATCTGTGTATTCCTTAACTGTACAGTGAATTCTTTTATTTGCTTTGACTACAGCATCAACAAATTCAACTCTACCAACAGGAAAACAACAATAACGTTTTTTAGTATTTGTATAAATTTCAATTGCATGTGGACGAGTCACTAAATCTGCCATTCTTGGAACAGGATCACAGATTGTTTCACATTCCATTAAATCAACATGACTATTCTTCCATAAACGATAATGGATTGTTAAAGTTCTTTTCTCAATTGAATATTTATATGGTCTACACCCTAAGAAAAAAGCATAACAAATAACACCAAAAACAATAATTGTAATAATTGTAGAAGTGTCTTGTGTAAAGATTGTAAAAAGTGTATACAATGCATACGCGATTAAAAAGATAAGAGTCGCCGTATTCATTCTTACTTTGAATTCTTTGATTTCCATAAAATGCCTCACTTTCTTCTCTATTATACATGAATTTCATTTCTTTGACAATCTCACAATGATAATAGATGAAGATTAATTCTTTAAAAAAAGGACGGTTAATAACCGCCCTTTAACATTCATATTGTACTTAAATATCTTATTCAGCAGCAGCTGCTTGTTTGTTTTGATATTTTTCGTATGCAATTAAGAATGGAATGTAAATTACTGTTGATAAAGCAATTACAATAATTTGTGATACAGCACCCATGATGCTTCCACCTGTTGCTAAGAATCCTAACAATAATGGTGGCATTGTCCAAGGTACTTCGATTACGATTGGTGGACAGAATCCGATAGTTACTAATAACCAACCTACGAAGATACATGCTACTGGAGCTAAGATAAATGGAATACCTAAGATTGGGTTTAATACTAATGGGATACCGAATGTTACAGTTTCATTGATATTGAATAATCCTGGAACGATAGATAATGTAGCGATTGCACGGTTATCTTCACGTTTAGAGAAGATGAAGATTGCAATAACTAAACCTAAAGTTACCCCTGAACCTCCCCATTCAGCAAACATTTGCATCATAGTTAAGTTCATTGTGTAATATCCATGAGCTTTGATATCTGGAGTTAAAGCGATTGTTTTTCCTTCTGTGAATATTGCAGTATTTGCATATAACATTGGACGGAAGATTGGTTCTTTAACTGCAGATAACATGTTGTTACCATGAATACCAACTAACCAGAATAATGAAATTAATACATACATGAACATTACTGCAACGATGTTGTCACCAATAATGTCAACTAATGGTTGTTGAATAACTGTTTTAATTAAGTCATTGAAGTATTGACCAGTAGTCATGTGTACTAACCAACCAATTGTTCCAACTACAACTAATGTTAAGAATGTTGGAATTAAAACTTCGAATGCACGAGATACACCTGGAGGTACTTGTTCAGGCATCTTGATTTTTAAAGCGTCCATTTTACGGAACATACCATAAATTTCAAGAGCTAAGATACCTACGATTAATGCAGTGAATAACCCAGTTGCTCCTAAGTAATCACCATTAAATCCAGTGAATGTTCCAACTTTAGTTAAGTCAGCTACGCCACCTTTAGTTAAAACATCTCCGATTGAGATAGCATCTCCAGCGGCATTAGTTAAGCTACTTGCTAAACCTGTTACAGAATGAGCTGTAGGAGTAACAACTGCCCAAGCCATGAAACCTAAAACTGCAGGGAAAGCACCTGTTTCACCATTAGCTTCTCCGATTTCTTGAGCTACTAGCATTACGATACCGATAGAAATACATGAGATAGTACAAAATTGAATTGCAGCAAACACATCGTTAATTGGAGCTAAAGCCATGATTGGTTTAAAGATACCACCAAGACCTTGAGCGTTCCCGTTGACAACGTTATCATTAACTAAAACGTTAGTCCAAAGAACACCAATAGCACCTGCGATAGTTGCTGGCATGAAGTTTTGGAATGCGTTCTTGATTGATCCTAAATATTTGTTTTGACCACACCAAGCACCAACGCGTCCAAGCTTATCAGCAAAAGCGTCCATATTTTTTCCTCCCTTAAAATATTTTTGACACTAATAGTATAAGATTTATTTAACAAAAAGTCAATGCTTTTAATTTAAAAGTATGGTACTTTTTCAAAAAAGTACCATTTTAGGGCATTTTTTTTATTCATTTTTTTCGACATTTTTTTAAAATATGAAAAAAATCATGAAATTTTCATGATTTTTACTGTTGTACAACGATTGTTTGAAACTCAAATTCAGCATAATGATGTCTTGCTAATGTGTATTCAAAGATCGAACCATTGCTTAAATATGAAATTTGTTCTTCTTGAATATAGGGTTCATTTTCTTTTAAACCAAGATATTGTTGTTCTAAAGGAGTAGATAAAGCAGCATTAATTGTTAAATGACAACTTTGAATCTTTAACTTTAAAACTTTTTCTATATATTCATAAATAGAACCCTTTAAATGTTCTAATTTTAAATTAGGAATTAACCCAATAGGCATATAACTAATATCCAAAAGATGTGGTTTACGATCTAAAAAACGCAAACGAATGATATGATAAACAAAATCTCCTACTTCAATCTGTAGTTTCTTAGAAAGATGTTCATCAGCTGGAATGACTTCAAACTCTAAAACTTCACTTGTTACTTCTTTAATTCCTGCATACTTTGCCGTTAATCCTCTAGCAAATTTATTTGTTGAGCTTTCCAAAGATGGATCATAATCTTTAACAAACGTTCCTGCCCCACGACGACGAATAATCAATCCTTCTTTGACAAGAATATCCAAAGCCTTCTTCATTGTTTCTTTATTACAGTGATAGCTCATACATAAAACATATTCATATGGCAATTTTTGTCCAAAAGTATATTCACCACTTTTAATCTTTTGCCGTATGTCATCAGCTATATCTTTGTACTTAGCCATGAATATCACCTCACCATAATAAAAATACCATACTTTTACTTTAATTTCACGGTTTTTTTATATTTTTTTAATTATTTTATAATTTTATACTTTGTAACAATGTTTTTTCTAATGAAAAAATCTTTAATTCATGATTTTCATAAACTCCAAAACTCTTTCCTCCCACTTTTGGTAAAGAGATAGAAGATGGATTAAAAATAACAATTCCATCTTTTTTCTTAGCTATTGGTTTATGATAATGTCCATACATCAAGATATCCCCTGATTGAAGTAAAGGCATATGATCTTCATCATACAAATGACCATGTGTCATAAAGAAATGATGCCCATCAATATAAAGTTCACTATAATCTGCTCGCATTGGAAAATCTAAGACCATTTGATCAACTTCTGCATCGCAATTTCCCCTTACCGCTATAATTTTATCTTTATATTGGTTTAATAATATTGCAACTTCTTTAGGTTGATACCCCTTTGGTAAAGGATTTCTTGGACCATGATACAACAAATCTCCTAGCAATATCATACGATCCATCTTTTCTTCTCCGAAGATATCAATCACTTTCTTTAAATCATCTAAAGACCCGTGAATATCAGAAATAATCATCCATTTCATTATTCCAACCCCTCCAATTGCACTCCTACCGGGCAATGATCAGAACCCATAATATCAGTATAAATATAGGCATCCTCAATATTATCTTTTAAATCCTGAGAAACAACAAAATAATCAATACGCCATCCAGCATTCTTCTCTCTTGCCTTAAACATATAAGACCACCAAGAATAAACTTCCTTATCAGGATACTTATATCTAAAAGTATCAATAAATCCAGAATCTAGTAATTCTGTAAATTTTGCTCTTTCTTCATCAGTAAAACCAGCATTCTTATGATTTGTTTTATCGTTCTTTAAGTCAATTTCCTGATGAGCAACATTTAAGTCACCACAAATCACAACTGGTTTATTCTTTTTCAAATCATTAACATATGTTCTAAAAGCATCTTCCCAGACTTGACGATAGTCTAATCTTTCTAACTCTCTTTTAGAATTAGGGGTATAAACAGTGATAAAATAGAACTTCTCAAATTCTAAAGTAATCACACGACCTTCTTGATCATGTTCTTCAATACCTAAGCCATAAGTGACATGCAATGGTTGTTTCTTTGTATAAATAGCAACCCCACTATAACCCTTCTTTATAGCATCATTAAAATAAGATGTATACCCATCAAATTCTAAATCAATCTGTCCCTTTTGTAACTTTGTCTCCTGTATAGCAAAAATATCAGCATTCACTTCTTTAAAAAAATCACTAAAACCTTTATTCACACAAGCTCTTAATCCATTTACGTTCCAAGATACACATAACATCACTTATTCCTCCTTTAGACAAGAAAAGGGGTTAAACCCCCTCCTCTATTGCATATCTGACAATTGTCTTTAATTTCTCTGTTGCAACCTTTTCTGGATCATTTAAATAAATCTCATGATGCAAACCAATCAGTTTCATTCCTTGAACTGTGATATATTCCATAATTTGTTTTGTTGTATCAATCTCTGTATTATAAGCACCTTTATGCATCATCTGTACACAACGGCCTTCTTCCATTTTCTTAAGATAAGCATCAACAATATATGGATTATCTCTTTTAGCAGCAACATACTCTTTAATCATTTCAAATGTTTTTTCATCTAAAATCTTAGGTTGGGCAATCATCAATGTAAACTTAATCATCTTTTTTCTTGTAACATCAAACTGACTATTATCATAAGTATCCCATAATCCTTCTAATGGTGAAATTAAATATAAAAGATCCATCTCTTGTTTAAAATAATCTTTTATAGCTTTTGATAATATATGTAAAGCATCAGACTTCAATTTAAATTCTTCTACATTCGGATTCCCAATTCCGTCAATCATAACAAAATTGAATTCCGGCACATCAACAACATCAATTCTTTTTGTTGAAGCATCGTATTGTTTCTTATATTCTTTCCTAATGCCTTCTTTCACTAAGGAATTCCTCCTTTCACTTGCCCTACCATTATATATAATTTAAAGAGAAATTTCCAGCTAAATTTAGGATTTTTTTATTTTTTATCACAATAATTTTCATTTTTAACACAAATTAATTATCGTTTTTCACAAAAAAATCTTTTAGATTTCTCTAAAAGATTAGCTTTCATCCCATAAAACAAGACTTTTTTCACTTTTTGATTTTTTCATATCAATAATTCTTTGATTCTCTGAACCCCTAAATTTCAAACGAATATTTTTCTTATCTAAAATAAAAGGTCCATCGACTAAATAATCAATATAACTCAAAAGCTCATCAGTAACATCACAATGAACACGTCCACCAGCCAATAAATCTTCTAAGACATAGCCAGTATAACACCAAACATCCTTATCTGGATAAGTTTGATGAAACTGTCTTAATAAAGGCAATAATCCTTCTTGATTAGTTGGCTCCATTGGTTCCCCACCAAGTAAAGATAACCCTTTAATATGGACTGGTTTCAATGCTTCCATAATTTCATCAATTGTCTCTTGTGTAAACGGTTGTCCATAATGAAAATCCCAAGCCACTTCATTAAAACATTCTTTGCAGCGGTGGGTACAGCCTGAAACAAAGAGTGAGACCCTCACTCCTGTTCCATTTGCTATATCAACCTTTTTTATCGTTGCGTAGTACATTTTTATAAGTGGAGAACACGTTCTTTAATTTCTTGTGTTCTTCCTTGATTCCAGAATTGTGTTCCAATATAACCACAAGTACGTCTGGCAACACTCATCTTATCTTGGTCTGTATTTCCACAGTTAGGACATATCCAAATTAACTTACCATCATCATCTTCTTTAATTTGAATTTCACCATCATATCCGCATTCCATGCAATAATCACATTTTGTATTTAATTCTGCATACATAATATTTTCATAAATATGTTGCATAACTGCTAGTACGGCATCTAAGTTATCTTGCATATTAGGAACTTCTACATAACTAATGGCTCCACCTGGAGATAATTGTTGGAATTGAGATTCAAATGTTAATTTTGTAAAAGCATCAATTTCTTCAGTAACATTCACATGATAACTATTTGTAATATAGTTTTTGTCAGTAACACCTGGAATCTTACCAAAACGTTTTTGTAAACATTTAGCAAATTTATAAGTTGTTGATTCAATTGGTGTTCCATATAAACTAAAGTCCATATTTTCTTCAGCTTTCCATTGTGCACATTTATCATTTAAATGCTGCATAATTTCTAAAGCAAAAGGTGTAATTTCTGGATCTGTATGAGACTTTCCTGTCATATATTTGACGCATTCACAAAGTCCAGCATATCCTAAAGAAATTGTAGAATATCCACCATATAATAATTTATCTAAAGTTTCACCTTTTTTAAGTCTTGCTAGAGCACCATATTGCCATAAAATTGGAGCCACATCACTAGGAGTCCCTTTTAAACGATTATGACGGCACATTAAAGCTTCTTTACATAAATCCAATCTTTCATCCATAATACGCCAGAACTCTTTTAAATCACCCTTAGATGAACAAGCCACATCAACCAAGTTAATCGTTACAACCCCTTGGTTAAAACGTCCATAATATTTAGCACGTTGTGTATCAGGATCAACATATGGAGTCAAGAAACTACGACATCCCATACATGTATAACAATGTCCCTCACCATTTTTATCAATCTTTAACTCTAACATTTTCTTTTCAGAAATATAATCAGGAACCATACGTTTAGCAGTACATTTAGCAGCTAATTTTGTTAATTCCCAATATTTACTATCTTCATGAATATTGTCTTCTTCAAGAACATAGATTAATTTAGGGAATGCAGGTGTCACATAAATACCTTGTTCATTTTTAACCCCTAAGATTCTTTGATTCAATGTTTCTTCAATAATTAAAGCCAAATCTTCTTTTGTTTGTCCTTCAGGAACTTCATTTAAATACATGAAAACTGTCACAAATGGAGCTTGTCCATTTGTTGTCATTAAAGTAATGACTTGATATTGAATCATTTGAACACCACGATTCACCTCTTTACGAACCCGATATTCTGCTAATTCATTAATTTGTTGCTCAGTTACTTCAATACCTTCCTGTTCAAATTCTTCACGTACTTCTTTTCTTAATTTTTGACGACTTACATCAACAAAAGGAGCTAAATGAGCTAAACTAATACTTTGTCCACCATATTGAGAACTTGCCACTTGCGCAATAATTTGTGTAGCAATATTACAAGCTGTTGAAAAACTCTTTGGTCTTTCAATCATTGTTTCACTAATAACTGTTCCATTTTGTAACATATCTTCTAAGTTAACTAAACAACAATTGTGCATATGTTGAGCAAAATAATCAGAATCATGAAAATGAATAATTCCTTCTTCATGAGCCTTCACAATATGTTCAGGTAACAATAAACGTTTCGTAATATCTTTACTTACTTCTCCAGCCATATAATCTCTTTGAACACTATTAACAGTTGGATTCTTGTTAGAATTTTCTTGTTTCACTTCTTCGTTATCACATTCAATTAAACTTAAGATTTGTTCATCCGTTGTATTAGCTTTACGCACAAGTGCTCTTTTATAACGATATGTAATATACTTTCTCGCAACTGAAAAAGCATTTAATTTCATAATTTCATCTTCTACTAAGTTTTGAATTTCTTCAACACTCAATGCACGATTCATCTTTTGACATTGATACTTTACATTATTAGTAATGTTATCAATATCTTCTTCAGATAATCTCTCTGTCTCAACAACTTCTTTGTTGGCTTTTTCAATGGCAGCAGTAATCTTTAATTCATCAAACTGTACTTCTGTCCCATTACGCTTAATAATTTTCATGTACCTTTTTTCCTCCCTTAACATTAAAACTAAAATAATAAAACTTAATGAAATAAACAACTATCTCTCTTAAGGATTGTGATTTCATTCTAACACACGGTTATTCTATTATAAAGCAATATGATTCATTGGTCATGTTTTATTTTTTAACATTTGGCAAACAAAACAAAAAGCATTGATTAATTCAACACTTTTTGAATTATATTTTTTATTGAATGTTAATTCTTCATTTCAAATGAACTTTCACTTGGTAAAACTTCCAATTCCTCTACGTCCATTGATTCAATTCTAATAAAATGTCCACTCTGCATTGCTTTTAATAAGCGATTAATGCTTTGCTCATCACCTTGAATACACGCCTCAACATCTCCATCATATAGGTTTTTGACCCATCCTGTCAAGTTCAAACGTGTTGCTTCACGATACATTGTAAAACGAAAGCCAACACCTTGGACACGTCCTTTAAAAATATAATATTTTCTTACCATATCGCTTCACATCCTTTGTTCTTATTATAGCACAAAAAAAGAGCAAATGCTCTTTTAATGTTTCTTCGCAAAATTCCAAGTATCACGACACATATCTTCTAAAGTCTTTTGAGCAACCCATCCAAGTTCCTCTTTAGCACGAGTTGGATCTGCATAACAAGTTGCAATATCACCAGGTCTTCTTTCTTTGATTTCATATTTTACTTTCACGCCATTGACTTTTTCAAAAGCATGGACAATTTCTAAAACACTATATCCTTGACCAGTTCCTAAATTACAAATATGCACACCTGGTTTATTATATTTTTCAATAGCTGCCACATGCCCTTTAGCCAAATCCACAACATGAATATAATCACGAACACCAGTTCCATCAGGTGTATCATAATCATCACCAAAAACGCCTAAACATGGTAACTCACCAGTAGCAACCTTCATAATATAAGGCATTAAATTGTTTGGAATCCCTTTTGGATTTTCCCCAATTAATCCTGATTCGTGAGCTCCAATTGGATTGAAGTAACGAAGTAATGTGACTGACATTTGTGGATAAGCATGTTGTACATCAGTTAAAACTCTTTCCATCATTGCTTTACTTGTTCCATATGGATTTGTTGTTTCTCCAAGTGGACAATCTTCTGTTAAAGGTACAACTTTAGGATCACCATAAACTGTTGCTGATGAACTAAAAACAATGTTATTGACATGATAATCACGCATCATCTTCGTAACAACTAATGTTGTCATTAAATTGTTTGTGTAATATTCAATTGGTTTTGAAACAGATTCACCAACTGCTTTAAAAGCAGCACAATGAATAATTGCATCTAATTCATTGTCTTTAAAAACTTCTTCAGTCTTAGCTTCATTTAAGATGTTAAATTCATAAAATTTAACACTCTTACCTGTAATTTCTTTAATGTGATCTAAAACTTCTGGCTGTGAATTAGAAAAATCATCAATCACAACAACATCGTGTCCAGCTTGAATAAGTTCAACACAAATATGGCTTCCAATATAGCCAGCACCACCAGTTACTAATATTTTCATTTTCCCGTCCTCCTTAAATAATCATCGAAAATATTTTGTATAATCTCCTTGCTTGCAACACCTTCATGTAATTTTTGATTACCATCAAAAAAACAAGGGACATAGTAATAATCATAAGTATCAGCAAGCGCGGCTTGTTGACTTTCCTCAATCAACTCAAGAGGGATATCCTTATATTCAGGATTTTCTTGATACAACTGTTCAATCCACATTCTAGCACGTCGACAATGTGGACAATTTTCTAAATAAAAGAGCTTCATTATAATAATCTCATTGTCTTAATAACAACTGGTGTTAATGGACAATCTTGGAAATTAGTTGGTGTATTTGCAATTTCATCAACGACTTCTAAGCCTTCAGTTATTTTTCCAAATGCTGCATATTCACCATCTAAATGAGGTGCATCTTCATGCATGATAAAGAATTGTGAACTTGCTGAATCTTTAATCATTGTACGTGCCATTGATAAAACACCTCTTGTGTGTAAAAGTTCATTATTAAATCCATTACTTTTAAATTCACCTTGAATAGCTGGACACTCTTTACCTTTCATAGTCGCATCCATACCTCCACCTTGAATCATAAATCCAGGAATCACTCTATGAAAAATTAAACCATCATAAAAATGATCTTGAATTAATCCCACAAAATTTTTTACTGTTATAGGTGCAACTTCAGGATAAAGTTCACCTTTCATTATTTTTCCATCTTGCATTTCAATTTCAAATTTAATTGTTTCCATTATTTCTCCTCTTTCTCCTCAATAATACGATCTGCATCTTCGATAATAATTGGTGCTTCTTTTTTCTTCTTGATATAGAATCTTACACCAAAAAACAAGACAATAACACCAATTAGCCCTAATAATATATAAACGATTTTCTCCATTTGCTTAAATTGATAAGCTAAAGCAACTGTCAAACATAAATTTAAAATCAATAAAGCTCCAGTTGTTTTAATTCGATGATTATAAAGGCAATCTAATGCTAAAGCATTCGATACAAATAATAAAATAATTAATCCTACTTCCATATTTTGCCCTCCTGTAAAAACATCATATCATTTTTTTCAATAAATTTCACTATAATTATGCTGTAATCGTTTTCATTAAAATCAAGATGTGATAAAATATAAGAAAGAAATCTTAAAAAGGAGCGTGATATTATGAGAACTTATCACTCAAACGAAATCGGAAACGTTGTCGTGTTAGGTCACTCTGGGAGTGGCAAAACCAGCGTCATAGAAGCTATGGCCTATCGTGCTGGTATCACAAAAAGAATTGGAACAGTTCAGGATGGAAATACGCTTAGCGATTATTCCCCTGAAGAAATTAAGAGACAGACATCAATTGGTTTATCAGTTATTCCATTAGAATGGAATGAATGTAAAATCAATATATTAGACACACCTGGCTCTTTTGATTTTATTGGTGAAGTTGAGGCGGCTTTAAAAGTTGCCGAAAGTGCTTTAATTGTTGTTCCAGCTACTGAAGGTATTAGTGTTGGAACAAAACAAGCCATGCATAAAGCCCATGATAAAGCAAAAATGATTTATATTAGTGGTTTAGATTATCCAAATGCAGCTTATAAACAAAAGTTAGAAGAACTAAAAATGACATACGGAAAAGCTATTGCCCCTATCCAAGTCCCTATCATGGAAGGCAATAAAATGGTTGGATATGTCAATGTAGCTAAAATGGAAGGACGTTATTTTGAAGGTGAACAAACTCATCCTTGCCCTATTCCTGATAATATGTGGGATGAAATTACCCCTATTAAAAATATGATTGATGAAGCTGTTGCCAATACAAATGATGATTTATTAGAAAAATATATTAATGAAGAACCTTTTACTAAGGAAGAAATTTCTTGGGCCTTACGTCAAGGAGTTATGAATCATACTTTAATTCCTGTTTTATGTGGAACAAATCAGATTGGTATTCAAATTGTCTTAAATTCAATGGTAGCTTTCTTTAGTGCAGCTGGAGATATGGTAAATTCTATGGTTGTTAAAAATGAAGAAACTGGTGAAGATGATTTGATTGGTTTTGATGAATCATTACCAACATCATTATTTATTTTTAAAACAATTGCTGATCCATTTGTTGGAAGAATTTCTTTATTTAAAGTTTGTACAGGCGCTGTTCATACAGGTATGTCTTTATATAATGTGAATAAAAAAGAAGTTGAAAAAGTCAATAAGCTTTATATCATGAAAGGAAAAGAACTGATTGAAACTGATACTTTAAATGCAGGAGATATTGGAGCTTTATCTAAATTAACATATACACAAACAAATGATACTTTATGTACTTTAGATTATCGTGTTGTTTATGAGCCAATTACTTTCTCTCATCCTTATTTTGGTAAAGCGATTAAACCAGTTGGTAAGGCTAATGAAGAAAAGATTGCAAATGCTTTAACAAAATTATTAGAAGAAGATCCAACGTTAATCTTTGAGAATAATCCTGAAACAAAACAACAATGTCTCTATGGTATTGGTGATATTCATATTGAAACTGTTGTTGCTAAGTTGAAAGAAAGATTTAAAATTGATGTTGCTTTAGATGATATTATTATTCCTTATCGTGAAACAATTCGTGGAAGTGTAACACATCGTTATAAATATAAGAAACAATCTGGTGGGCATGGTCAATATGGTGATGTTGAAATCACTTTTGAACCACTTAATGATTATAGTGTTCCTTTTGTTTTTGAAGAAAAAGTGTTTGGTGGAGCAGTTCCTAGAGCTTATTTCCCTGCTGTTGAAAAAGGCTTAGTCGAAGCAACAAAGACAGGTGTATTAGCTGGATATCCAACATTAGGAATCAAAGCTACATTAATGGATGGATCTTATCATAGTGTTGATTCATCAGAAATGGCATTTAAAACTGCAACTATCATGTGTTTTAAAGAAGCAATTCCTAAAGCTAAACCAGTACTATTAGAACCATTTGTAACCCTTCATGTTTATGTTGATGAAGAATATACTGGTGATATCATGGGACATTTTAATAAGAAACGTGCTCGTGTTATGGGTAGTGATATCTTAGAGGATGGTATGTTAAAGATTACTGCTGAAGCACCTCAAGCTGAAGTTATGAACTATGCAGTTGATTTAAGATCAATGACTCAAGGTCAAGGATTCTTTGAAATGGAATTTTTAGGATATGAATTTGCCCCTGAGATAGTTACTAATAGAATCATTGAAGAACATAAAAATTAAAATCACTTATTTTATAGAGTCAATTTAAGCAATCGCTTCTTGTTGACTCTTTTTTTACAAGTATTCAATTTTAACACACAACAACACAGCCTGATTAACTATTTTAGAAGATAAATATTCTATGCTTTTACGCTTTTTTCTTTATATTTTATTTGACTCTTATTAAAAAGCGTTTAGAATAGATGGTAGAAGATGAATTGTAAAGGAGGAAAGAATATTGTCACATAAAAGAATATGTATGTCTCTTTTATCTTTATGTTTAATCGCAACACTTACTTATCAGCCTATTCATGCTGAGGATTTTGCTGGTCAAGAAAGTCACTATATTAAGCTTTGTTCTTCATCTAAATTAACAAGTAAGCAACAAAAAACTTGTAAACAGTTTAATACATACTTAAATGATAAAAATAAAAAACTTGCCAAAGAAGCTAAAGATACAAAAAAAGATGTTCAAGAAACAAAAAAATCAATCGATGACATTGCTCAAGAAATTTCAAAGATTGATACAAAAATACAATCAGCGAAAAGTGAACTGAATTATGTTCAAAAAAATATAACTGCTTTACAAAAGAAAGTTACAAATCAAAATCAACAATTACAAGAACGTTTGTATACAATGCAAACAACTATGAATTCTAATTTATTTGTAACGTATATCTTTGGAGCAGAAAGCTTTACTGATTTTATTAGTCGTGTTGTTAATTTTAAAGAAATTACAAGTTACGAACATGATTTAGTTAAACAACTAAATGAAAATCTTGATGAAATCAAAAAACAAGAATCAACATTAAAACAATTAAAGAATTCTTTAGAAACCGATAAAACCAAACAAGCAAGTTTACAAAAAACATTCCAAGCTAAACTACTTGAACAAAACAAAACAATTGCAAGTAATTCATCTCAGGTTTCTAAAAACCAAGAATCAATGGAAAAGATTCAAGCTAATTTAGCTGCTTTACAAAAAGCTGCTAATGAATCAAAGGTTTCTAATGTAACTCATGCCACACCTAATAAGAAACCTAGCAAACCATCTACCAAACCTGATACAAATCAACAAAAACCTGATACTACCCCTCAAGGAACTCCTTCTAACGACGATTTAACGTCAAATGAAGAACTAGGACTAAAGATAGCTAACAAAGCATTAAGTCGCTTAGGCTACATGTATGTGTGGGCTGGAGGTCACTCTATGAGTAGTATTACCAATCCAAACTGGACACAATTTGATTGTTCTGGTCTTGTCAATTGGGCACATTATCAAGCGGGTGTTAATATTGGTGTTCAATATACTGGTTCACTTGTTGGCTTAGGAAAGAGTGTTTCTAGAAATAATTTACAAGCGGGAGATATTATTCTCTTTAGTAGTAATGGTACTTCTGGTGGTGTTCATCATGTTGGTATTTATATTGGAAATAATCAAATGGTTCATGCTCCAACAACTGGTTCACCAATTTCAGTTGCTAATCTAAGCTATAACTATTGGCAAAAAGAATGGTATACTTGCCGAAGATTATATTAAAAGAAGTTTCAAATCGAAACTTCTTTTTTTTGCTATTTAATAGCTTCTGCCTGAATGGCATCAAAAGCATCTAATTGTTGTTGAACAGTCTTTCCTGCCAATAATCCATCACATAAATCATCTAGATTAGCCCACTGTTCAAATTTTAAATTATAATCTTGAAGCAACATTGTATTTCCTTTTGAAATCACATCCTGTAAATCACTCATTTCTTTATCCAATGTCACATTAATATTATTATATGCTGGTAATTTCCCAAAAGTTTCTAATGTCTTTTTTTGAACATCTTTATTAGAAAAATAATCAACAAATTTCTTACATTCTTCTACATGCTGACTCTTAGTAAAAACTGACATTCTACGATCAGATGCAATCAATAATACATTTCCTTTCTTCATCGGAATACCCGTGAATTCAAAAGAAAAATCAATTCTATCAGGAGATATCATAGATGAATAAGTAAAGGCAAAACAACTCTTTTTTTGATTATAGATTTTCACTATATCTTTAGGCTTATATTTTAAAGCTTCTTTAGCATCCAAATATCCTTTATCTATCAAAGTCTTTAACATCTCAAATCCTGGTCTTGCAAATTCACTAATTTTCATTTCTCCAGAATTTAATTTTTTAATATATTCCTCACTACGATCATTAAAATAAATCTGTGATAACCCACCTGCATAAATAATCAACTTCATAAACTTTTGTGTTCCTACAATTGGTTGATATCCTTTTTTCTTAAGAACTTCACAACAATGCAAGAACTCACTCCAATTCGTTGGCTTTGTTAACCCACATGTCTTTAACATATCCATATTTACAGTCATACAATATGCAACCAATGCAGCCGGTACTGAATAAATTTTACCATTAACTGTTGAATCTTTTTTCGCAATATCAATTAATTTATCAGTAAATGGAACATCACTTAAATCTACAAGCTTATCTTGATTAACAAAATCAAAAATATTCTTAACATCCATACAAGCAACATCCGTTGCTTCATTGTTCTTTAAACGCTCACCAATCAAATCAGCTAATGTTTTATTCGTATTTTCAAGTTGTTGATACCCTTCATAAGCAACATCAATAGTCGGATTTTCTTCATGAAATGATTTCATAATTTCCTCAAAATAATCAATAACATCTTTCTGCAATGAACCTGTTAAAAAATTAATAGAAATAGCATCATTGTTTTGTTTCTTTTGGACAATCTCTGGTTTAGATGATTGACATCCTGCAATCAATAAAGAACAAGCCATTAACTTTAATAAATTTTTACCTCTCATCTTTCTTACCTCCCTTTTTCTAAAACTTCAATAATTGTCTGTGTTATACTTGTCAAGCTAATAGGTTTTGCAATATGTCCATTCATTCCAACATCTAAACATCTTTGAACATCATCACTAAAAGCATTTGCACTCATTGCAATAATTGGTATACGTAAAGCATCATCTCTTTCTAATAGACGAATTGCTTGTGTTGCCTCATAGCCATTCATAATTGGCATCTGAATATCCATTAAAATAACCTGATATTCATCTAATTGAGAACCTTTAAAGATTTCAACCGCTTCTTTTCCATTACGAGCACATACAACAGTAACACCTTTCATTTCTAATAATTCCTTAGCAATCTCCAAATTCAATTCATTATCTTCAACTAATAAAATCTTTTGATTACTTAAAGATGAATCATTATAACTTTCTTCATGAGTTTCATTCTTCAAAGAAACTAAGGCATGGTACAACCTTGATTTAAACAATGGTTTCTCAATAAAATCATTAACTCCAACAGCATAAGCTTCTTCCTCAATTTCACTAAAATCATAAGCAGAAATAAAGACTATTGGAATCTCTCTACCAATTTTTTCTCTAATCATCTGGGTTAAATGAACACCATCAATATCCGGTAATTTCCAATCAATAATAACAACATCATAATCATTTTGTTGTTTAAAACCATCCTCAATCTGATGAAAAGCTTCTAAGCCTGTTAAAGCAGTATCAACATGAATCATAAATTCTTCTAAAATAGCACCAACATCCTGTAAAACCATAGGATCATCATCAACCAAGAAAACTCGCATATCTTTAAGCTTATCCTTATCTTTATAATCATCCTGTTCGCCCTCTTTAAAAGATAACTGAATACGAACCATCGTTCCTTTCTTTAACTGACTCTTAATATCCATTGTTCCACCCATAATTGAAACAATATTCTTCACAATAGACAAACCTAATCCCGTTCCATTTTCTTGACCATAGAATTGATTTTTCTCTTGTTCAAAAGGCTGTCCAATGCGGTCTAAAAACTCTTGACTCATCCCAATTCCATTATCCTTAATTAAAAACTCAAAATTAACAAGTTTTTTATTAACAGATTTTATTTCATGAATAACCAATTGAATACGACCACCCACTGGTGTATATTTCACTGCATTATTCAATAAATTAATAAGTATCTGTTTAAGCTTCATCATATCTCCATAAAGAATATCATGAACAACTTCTTCACTTAAAATCTGTAATTGTTGATTTTTAGACTTAGCTTGCATATCAATAATTCCAAAAACATCACTAATACAATCTGATAAAACAAACTTTTCCTCATACAATGCCATCTTTCCACTTTCAATCTTTGATAAATCTAAGATATCATTAATTAAACTTAACAAATGTGAAGATGACTGTGATATTTTTTTCAAATAATCTTTTAATCTTTCTGGATTATCCAAATAATGGCTAGCAATTTCACTCATTCCCATAATTGCATTCATTGGTGTTCTAATTTCATGACTCATCTTTGATAAGAAATCAGATTTTGCTTGATTTGCTTGTTTTGCATCCAAAGCAGCCATCTTTAATGAATCTTGAATCAAAACATCATTCGTAATATTCGCAATAAAGAATATATATTTTTCTTTACCCACCACATTAATATTCTTAATAATCAAACGAAGATATTGTTTTTCTTGTGTTAATGGATGCACCCTTTGTGCTTCATATGTACATGTTTGATCAATTTCATTATTTTTAATTTGCTCAGACAACCCTACAAAAAAGCTATCTAATAAATGCATGAAAATATCTTCATTTTCTACCAAAGTTTCATTTTCTAATCCAAGTATATCTTCACTATTACAAAATGCTCTTTCTAATTTTTGACTTGTCTTATCATACAAACAAATAAACAAATCACTTGCCTCTGCCGTCGCATCATAAATGGCATTTTCTAACTGTGTCTTTTCATAACGACGTTTTTCTTTTTTCATATTCTGATATATCTCATATAATACCAATGCAATTACTAAAGCTAAACTTAGAATCATCAAAACAAAAGCTACAAACAACATCCCTAATACTAAATTTGATTCTTGTTGAATAGCACTTACAGGAATCACACCACATAAATACCAGTCACAATCTTCTTGAACAGAACGTAATGATAAATAAACAGTTTCTCCTTGGACTGATCCTTTCACAACAACTGATTCATTACTTTCAATAGAATTATAAATATTTTCTTTAATTTCTTTTTCATTAAATCCAACTTCTTTTAATAATTCATCAGCATCTTGCATATAATTCCAAATCACATTTGGGGTTTTAGAAGTCAAAACAATCTTCTTAGAACCTGAATCAATTAAACAAGCAAAACCAGTTTTATTATAAAACGTTAAATCTGTTCCTTGAGAATATTTAGAAAAAGGAATTTCTACATATAACATACCACCATTTTCTACAGGCATTTGTAAAACTGTTTCCCAAACCCCATAAGCTCCATTAATCGCTGGTGAAAAAGTGGAATCTTTATTCTTAAAATCTTGATAAGGTAAATCAGCATGTGTTACCTTATTTCCATGACTGTCAATTCCTTCATTATTCAAGAAATAAATAGCATTTAAATAACCATAATGTTCAACTAAAACATTTAATTGTTGTTGAATTTGTTGAGTATTTAAATTCTTAAAATTTGAACTATATTTTTTTACAAAAGCTTCATCCTGATCATTATAATTAGCTATCTGATGCGCTATATTATCCAATAGATTTTGGGTTAAATCAATAGCACTACTATCCATTTTCTCTCTAATATTAATAATCGTAAAACCTAACATTCCAATAATAAAAATAAAAGTAATACTAATGGCGATAATTATTTTCTTATTCTTTTTCATTTTTAGTTCCTATATTCTGATAATAGTTTTGATAAAGATCATAAGCAACTTGATTAAAATATTTCAATAATAATGGATTAAATACGCCACATTCTCCATCATTAATCATTTTCATAGCTTCTTCATATTGGAAAGCAGGTTTATAAATACGGATACTAATCAAAGCATCATAAACATCGGCAATCGAAACAATCTGTGCCCAAATTGAAATTTCATCACCTTTAAGCCCATCAGGATATCCATTTCCATCATAACGCTCATGATGATGTCGACAGATATCATAACAATATTCATAAAGATCACTCTTTTTTAATTGTTCAATATTTTCTAATAATTCACATCCTCGAATCGTGTGGGTTTTCATAATTTCAAATTCTTCCTTTGTTAAACGTCCTGGTTTATTAAGAATTTGATCTGAAATAGCAATTTTTCCGACATCATGCATAACTGCTGCATCACCAATTAATTCAATTTGTCTAGGCGTAAATTGATATTCATTGTTTCTCACAAGTTCATTTAATAAGGCTCGCGTAATCTTACGAATACGATTAACATGATCACCGGATTCACAATCTCTAAATTCAATTGCGGTGGATAGAGTATCAATGATGGAACGTGTTGCATCATAAAGTTCACGTTCTTGGTATTGAATACGTTGAATCTGTTGATTAACAATTTGTTGTAAAGAATATCTATGTTTATATAGTTCTATAATATTTTCTATGCGACGTTTAATAAAAGAAATCGCAAATGGTTTTGTAATGACATCAACGGCCCCTAAATCAAAACCTTTTTGTAAATAGCTTGGATCTGTTTCTGAAGTAATTAAAAAGACAGGTATGTATTTCATCAATTGACGTTTATTCATTTCCTTCATCACTTCAAAACCATCCATTTCTGGCATTACAATATCTAATAAAACAGCTAACAACCTATCTTTATATGCTTCAATAATTTCTATAGCTTCCACGCCATTAGACGCTTCTTTAATTTCATATTTATCTTCAAAAGAGTTACAAAGAATATCACGATTTAATTCTATATCATCAACAACTAAAATGATATTCTTATTCATTGTGATCCCTCATCAAAAATTGTCTTTAGACCATTATAAATAAAATCATATTCTTTGAGACATTGTTGATAAAATTCATCTGTTGTAGCATGATTTTCTTTACGTAAATCATCAACCCAATTCTTTGTGATACAAAATAAAGATTTCATTGCTAAATTACCAGAAACTCCTTTAAGCGTGTGAACAGATTTTAATAATAAATCGTAATCCTGGTTTAAATAAGCTTGTTTAATTGTATTTATTGTTTCATCATTTAAAAATTTTTTTAATAATTTTAAAGCCAACTGTTCATGATTGGCTAATCTCGACAATAAATCATCATAATCTATTCCTATTTTTAACATTTCCTCTCGCATGTTTATCCCACCTTTTATTCACCTCCTATTATAAACTATTTTTAAATAATTCATAGTTTTACTTGTCATAAAATAAAAACTTGTGACATTTTCATGATTCGTTATAATAAAGTTAAGGAGGATTTATGAAATTATTATTTAAACAAAGACTATTTTCATGGTTTGATAGCTATGATATTTATGATGAAAACAATCTACCAGTTTATCATGTACAAGGAAAATTAAGTTGGGGACATTGTTTACAGATTTATGATCAAACACAAAATCACATTGGTACAATTAAGGAAGAAGTGCTTACTTTTCTACCTAAATTTAATATGTATTTAGGGGAACAATATATTGGTAAAATCTATAAAGAATTTTCTTTTTTTAAACCCGTCTTTCATCTTGATTGTAATGACTGGAAAATTCAAGGGGATTGGTTGGAATGGGATTATCAAATCGTTACATCTCAAGGTCAACTTATTGCGACTGTATCTAAAGAAGTTTTCCATTTAACGGATACTTATGTTTTAGATATTATTCTTCCTCAAAACGCTATTTATGTTTTAATGATTGTTTTGGCTATTGATGCAGAAAAATGCTCAAGACAAAACTAAAGGACAAGATTTCTCTTGTCCTTTTGCTTATTTATGATAAGTTTCATGCTTGATAATCTTAAATGCACGATAAACTTGTTCAACTAAAATTAAACGCATTAATTGATGAGGAAATGTCATTTTAGAAAAACTAATACGTTGATTAGCACGAGTTAGTACTTCTTCCCCATGTCCTAATGAACCTCCAATAACAAAATCAATGGTACTCTTGCCATTAATCATACAATTCTCTATTTTCTCAGCAAATTGAATAGAATCAACAGCTTGTCCACTCACATCTAATAAAATCATATAATCATCTTGTTTGACTTTATCTAAGATTCTTCTTCCTTCTTTAGCTTTCACCATCATTTCTTGAGCTAATGATGCTTTTTCTGGAATACGTTCATCAGCAACTTCAATGACTTCTACATCTCCATATGCTGATAATCTCTTTAAATACTCATTGATTCCATCTTCTAAATACTTTTCTTTCAATTTTCCAACACAAATAATTTTAATCTTCATATTTTCCTCCTGATATGACATCAACTTGACTCGCGACTTTAATTTGATCAAATTGAATATTATGTTCCTTGAAAACTTGTTTGTATGTTTCTATTGCTTTTTCTTTAGTATTAGCTTCTTGAGATAAATGTGCAAGAATAATCTCTTTTGTATTCTCACCTATCATTTCACTCATCAGCTGAGCACTATACTCGTTGTTAAGATGTCCAACATCATTAAGAATTCTATTCTTTAAAAACATTGGTCGTTTTGTTGCCATTAACATTTCAATATCATGATTACTTTCAATAATATAATAATCTAAGTTTTTCATATATTGACGATTTTTTTGTGAAACATAACCTGTATCAGTCATATATAATAATTGTTCATCTGTTGAAATAACAAAACCAATTGGATCACTTGCATCATGACTTGTTTTAAGTGTTAAGACATCAAAAACACCAAATTGGCGATGAGTATAAGGAATTAATGTATGATATTCATCTAAATTCTCAATATTCTTTTTGGCACTGAAGATTTTATCAGTATCAAAAATATGAATATTTTTATTATGATCATAGTGATCATGAGTTAAAAATACATAAGTAATATCAGAATCATTAAAACCTAATTGTTCTAATTTGTATAAAAGCTGTTTTCTTGTGATTCCACAATCAATTAAAATACCACAGCCATCTTCATATACAAATGTTGCATTGCCTTTTGATCCACTTGCTAAAACATGAAATTCCATAATTCGACTCCTTTATGACTCTATTATACAAATTTAAAAGATGAAAAACAACATAATTTAATTTTGAAAAACATATCATCATCTTTTCAAATATGTTAGAATAAGATTGTAAAGGAGGGGTTATATTATGCCTAGAATTATTACAATTGCCAGAGAATATGGTTCAGGCGGGAGAATCATTGCCCAAAAAGTTGCTGAAAAGCTCGGTATTGTTTATTATGATAATGAAATTATCGATCTTGCAGCAAAAGAACTAGGAATTGATGTTGATACAATTCGTAAAGCATCAGAAGAAAAAACATCTAGTTTCATGTATACCATGTCATCATCTGCATTTACACTTCCTTTAAATGATCAAGTGTTTGCGATGCAATCAAAAATTATTCGTCATATAGCTAAACATGATACATGTATTATTGTTAATGGGTGTGCTGATTATATTTTAGAAGATTATGATGATGTTTTAACAGTTTTTATTCATGCACCGTTTGATTCAAGAGTTAAACGTGTAAAAGAAGATTATCAAGAAGAACATGATGATTATGAAAAATTTGTAGCAAGAAAAGATAAAGCAAGAAGTCATTATTATAACTACTATACAACTAAAAAATGGGGTCAACTTACAAATTTTGATTTAACAATAAACAGTGATGTAGGACTTGATGAAGTCGCTGATATCATTGTTCAATTGTATCAATTGAAAGAGAAGTAATGGAAGAAAATAAAATGGGCGTTATGCCCGTCAACAAACTATTAATCTCTATGTCCTTACCAATGATTATCTCAATGCTTGTACAAGCCATGTACAACATTGTAGATAGTATCTTCGTTGCTCAAATCAGCGAAAATGCTTTAACTGCTGTCTCATTAGCTTTCCCTTTGCAAAATCTGATGATTGCTTTTGCAGGGGGAACAGCTGTTGGGGTGAATGCATTATTATCACGTAGTTTAGGTGAAAAGAATCAACACCATGTTAATCAAACTGCAGTCAATTCGATTTTTATTTTCTTAATAACTGCACTTATATTCATGGTTGGTGGTTTAACACTATCAAATGTATTCTTTAATGTTCAAACTAATAATGCTGAAATTGTTACAGCGGGAACACAATACTCTATGATTGTTGTAGGAGGTTCAATTGGTTTATTCTGCCAATTTTTATTTGAAAGACTCTTACAAGCAACCGGAAGAACATTACATACAATGGTTACACAAGGACTAGGAGCCATTATTAATATTATTTTAGACCCTATTTTTATTTTTGGCTTATTTGGTATGCCAAAAATGGGTGTTGCAGGAGCAGCTCTTGCAACCATTACAGGTCAAATTATTGCCTGTCTACTTGCTATAATTTTCAATCTTAAATTTAATCATGATATTCATTTTAATTTTAAGGGCTTTAAACCTAATTTTCAAATTATTAAACAAATCTATTCTGTGGGGATTCCATCAATTATTATGCAATCTATTGGAAGTATCATGACATTTGGAATGAATACTATCTTAATTACTTTCTCAACAACAGCGACTGCTGTTTTTGGTGTTTACTTTAAACTTCAAAGTTTTGTTTTCATGCCAGTGTTTGGATTAAACAATGGAATGATTCCAATTATTGCTTATAATTTAGGAGCTAAACAAAAAGAAAGAATGTTTGATACAATTAAACTCGCAATGATTTATGCGACTGGAATGATGGTTATAGGGGTTATTGCTTTTGAAAGTATTCCTCAAGTCTTATTAAGCTTCTTTAATGCTTCTGAAGCAATGATTAAAATTGGAACACCCGCTTTAAGAATCATTGCGATTCACTTTTTGATGGCTGGTTATTCAATTGTTTGTAGTGCTGTTTTCCAAGCAGTTGGAAAAGGAACATACAGTTTATTGACATCATTAATTCGTCAATTATTTGTCTTATTACCTTGTGCTTATCTTTTATCATTACTTGGTAATATAGACCTTATCTGGTTATGTTTCCCAATTGCTGAATTAGCTTCTGCAACAACATCAACAATCTTATTTCAAAAAATCAAAAAACATATTAACGCAATATAAAAGGTCAAACTCAACGTTTGACCTTTTTCTTTATAACATTTGATATCCGTAAGAATTAACAACTGCATCCAATGGAATACCTGCTTCACAATCTTCACAATGATGTGGATCAGATAATTTAAAGTTAGGTAAATCTTCATGTGTGAATACCCCATATACTGGATATTCATCAACTCTATCCACATTCGCAAAGATAACTGACAATCCAGTAACTTTTCCTCCATGTGCAAGAATTGTACCTATTGCTTTAGAAATTGTATGACCACTCATAGCTGTTGCTAAAACAACTAAAACATTCTTTCCTTTAATCATTGGTTGAATATTGTTTCTAACAACCATTTGACCAGTGTTATCAAATTCAGGTGTAATAACATAGAATGATTTATGTTTGTTATTTGAAGGGAATCCACCAGCAGTTAATTCTTCTGCTAAATAAGCCCCAATAACCTCACATCCATCCATACAAATAATTGTATCAACAGGTGTACGATTTGCTCCTGTTTCAATAAGATTTTCAAAATTATAGCCTTTAAGATGCGCATTAATTTTTACTTTTCTAACATATTTTTCAGCCATTACCTTAGCTACCAATTTTGCTTCAGATTGTCTCATTTTTAATGATGACATATCAATATAGTAATTAACATGGAAACGGTCACTTGAAAAATGTCCAGGTGTTACTTTTAATACCAATTTATCATTTTCCTTAGAAGGAATTCTGATTTGTTCTTTCATATTCTACTCCTTTCTTTATGTGAGAGAAATGTTAACAAGTGATTTCAATACCTGTTTCATATTTCTTATCATCAACAATGACACGTACTTTATAAGTTCCACTTAATCCAGCTTTATTGACTGAACATGTAACTTTTCTTGCATCTTTTTCAATAAATGTACCACAACATAATGCAGCAAATGGTGTTTTTGCAGTTGAAATGAAGTAACCATGTTGTTCTTCACCTTGTTCTAACATCAACATAACCAATTGTCCTGATTCAAATGTTGCTTTGAAATTGAAACGATTATCTTCTTCTTCAATAGAAGCTTCATAGATATGAGAAAGTTCTTCACCACAACAATCCATAGGAATTAATGTATCAGATTCTTTTGTTACTCCCATATGTCCTAAGCGTTTTCCTTCACCTAATGGTAAATTATCTTGATTATGATACAAGCTTAATTTTTCAGCACGATAGAAATTACCTTTTACTTCTAATTCTAGCATCACTTCATCATCTAAAACTTCAACCGTAATAGAACGTGTTCTAACCATTGGATCATCTTGCATTAAAGCTGCAAATTGTTCAGATGCATCATCACCATAATATTGAATACCACCAGAGTGAACCATATAATGTCCTTCTTTATAATATTCAACATTACAAATATATTGAGAATAGAATTCTTGTCCTCTTTCTTTACCATATTGCCATACTTGTTTAATAGTCATATCATCAGTATTGATTTTATAACGAACTCCTCTTGAGAAGTTATCTTTATTTAAAATACGTTTTTCAGGATTTTTAGAACGGAAATGTCCGTTATCAAAACACATAACATCACCATTAGGTGTAATTAAGTTAGCATGTTGTTCATATTGCCAATCAAAATCATTACCAACTGGTTTAAAGAAATATGGTGTATATTCTTCAGGCCACATTTCAGGGTCACCAATGATCCAATTGAGTTTACCAGTATCGAAATCAATATTACACATACTATCAATATGACGACCAGAGAAAGTCAGAGAATTTGTATTTTCATCATACCAAACAGCATTGTTATGGAACCAGTCTTCTTCAGTCCAGCTACCACTTCTTGCAACTTTAGCTGGATCTAAGAAATCTTTATAATCCCATGTTTTTATGATTTCACCAGTGTTACGATCAACCATCACGCACATATCTTCAACAGTTTCACTTGTTAAATCTTCTGTTAAGATAAGTAGGTTTCCATTTTCTAATTCGAATTGGTCATGATGGTAACCCCCTGGAATTGTGAATTCTTTAATAACTTTACCTACCATTGTCATTTCATAAATTCCTGACATATAGTAAGGAAGTCTCAATAAACGATGTGTACCAATTAAAATATTCCCATTTCTTGCACGTTTAATATCAAATACTGTAGGAATATTTAAATGCCATCTAACATCACCAGCAAAGTCAAAACCTGTTGCTAAATCAGTTAAGGCTGGTGAAACAATAATTAACTCATCTCTTAAATAATGATAAGTTGTATTCATATGAACTAATTCAGGAACATCATTAGATAAAGGTTCAGTTTGAATCTTAACTGTATTTTTAGCTCCACGATATAATTCAATTTCAACAGTGTTTTCATATCCACCATACAAACCTAAAACAGGTAAAATATGAGTTGTTGCTTTAGGGAATGTATGTTCCATTGTTGCTTCAGGAGTTTTTCCTAAAACTCTAACTGTTACTGCTACTTCTTTTTCTGTTTTAAATAAGATAACTGCAGCTAATGGATTAATAAAGTAAGGATTTAATTTTACTAGTGGATTTTCCAATGTATAATTTCCATTTTCTAATTCATCTAACATTGCTTTTTCAGCTTCAGTTTGACGATCAACCAAGCTTTTTGTGAAAGTATATTCAATAGCCATTTTGTACCTCTTTTCCTAGCATTCGATTTGAATGCCTGTTTCATATTTTTTATCATTAATAATAACTCTTACATCATAAGTTCCTTTTAAACCAGATTTATTAACACCAGTTCTTGTATTACGATCATCTGTATCTAAGAATGAACCACAGCACATAGCTGTTGCTGGTTTTGCAGTTGTAGGAATATAGTAACGATGAACTTCATCACCTTGTTCTAATAACATCATTGCTAAATCACCCTTCATGAAACGACAGAAGAATGTAAATTTATCCATTTCATCTTCAATTCGAGCATTGCAATCTTCTGGTAACATTTCACCACATGCTTCAGCTGGAATTTCTGTATCAAATTCTTTTGTAACACCCATAGAACCTAAAATTTTTCCTTCACCTAATTCTAAGTTTGTTCCTTCAACATATAATTTCATTTTTTCAGCACGATAGAAATTACTATTTGTCTTTAATTCGTACATTTTTGTATTATTCACAACTTCAACAGTAATGGCTTGTTGATATCCACCTGTTTGAATTGCAAATGGTCCTAATGCTTCAGAAGGAATACCATCTTTATCATAAGCAATACCACCAGAGTGAACTAAATAATGACCTTCATTATAATATTCAACATTACAAATATATGGTGAGAAGAATTCAGCTCCACGATCCTTACCATATTGCCATACTTGTTCAATTGTCATATCTTTTGTATTAATTTTATAACGAACTCCTCTTGAGAAGTTATTATAAGCAGGTACTTTCTTTTCTTCTACCTTTGTTGAGTTATGATGGTTATCAAAACACATAACATCACCATTAGGAGTAATTAAGTTAGCATGTTGTTCATATTGCCATTCAAAATTATTTCCAACTGGTTTAAAGAAATACTTTTGCATATGTTCTGGCCAAGTTTCAGGATCACCAATAATCCAGTTTAACTCTCCACTATCAAAGTCAATATTAACCATTGAATCAATATGACGACCAGAGAAAGTTAAAGAATTTGTATTAGCATCATACCAAACAGCATTGTTATGGAACCAATCCTCATCAGTATAAGATAAACCTTTTCCTTCACCAGGAGTCAAGAATTTCTTATAATCCCAAGTCTTTAAGATTTCACCAGTATTACGATCTAATAAGATACACATATCTTCAACTGTATCACTTGTTAAATCTTCAGTTAAACATAATAAATTTCCATCAGGCATTTCAAATTGATCATGATGATATCCACCTGGAACACGGAATTCTTTATAAATCTTTCCAACTGGACTCATTTCATATAACCCAGACATATAGTAAGGTAATTTAATTAAACGGTCAGTTCCAATTAATAAATTTCCATTTCTTAAACGTTTAACATCAAATACACATAATGCTGTTAAATGCCAACGAATATCTCCAGCAAAGTCAACTCCAATAGATTTTTCACTACCAGCTGGTGTCAAGAACATAATATTATCTTCAAAATATTCTGGTGTTGTTTGAATATATTCAACAACACTATGATCACATACATCACCAATTTCAATGTGAATTGTTGTTGTATTTCCACGATATGGAGTGATTTCTACAGTATTATTATAATTAGCATATAAACCTAAAACTGGTAAAACATGTGTTTTTGCTTTAGGAAAAGTGTGCACAATGTCAGCAGCCTTTGTTTTTCCTCTTACTCTAATTGTTACAGCAGTTTCTTCTTCTGTTTTAAAACATACAACTGCAGATAATGGATTAATTAAATACACATTTGTTTTAACTAATGGATTTTCAACAGTATAATTTCCACTTTCAAATTCAGCTAACATTTTTTCTTCAGATTCTTTTTGTAATGGAATCCAATGTTCTATTTTTTTATATTCAACACTCATTTTTCTTCCTCCTTTTATTTATATAAATAATTGCGCAAAATGCGCAATTATCTTATAAGTTTTCTTCAATCATTTTAATAATAGCAGGTTTTTGTTGTAATCCTTGCATACGTTTTACTTCTTGACCATCTTTTAATAAAATTAAAGTTGGATAACCTTTAACTTCATATTGATCAACTAATTCTTTATTTTTATCAAAATCTAATTTTAAAATAGTTACTTTGTCCCCTAATGCTTTTTCTACATCATTTAATACAAAAGCTAACATTTTACATGGTCCACAAGTTGTTGAGAAAAAATCAACCAACACTAAACCATTCCCTACTAATTCATTAAATTCTGTACTCTCTACTTCTTTTAACATGATAGATCCTCCTTTTATTTTGTATATCTTGAAACTTCTTGAGCCGCAATAGCTCCATCAGCACAAGCAGTAATAACTTGTCTTAAATTCTTTGTAATACAATCCCCAGCACCATAGATACCTGGAATCTTTGTTTCCATTTTTTCATTAACTTCAATATAACCATATTGATTTAAAACACCTAAATCTTTTAAGAAATCAGTCACTGGTGATAATCCAATATATTCAAAGACTCCATCACAATTGACTGTGTTTTCTTCACCAGTTTTTGTTGATTTAAAATGTACTCCGGTAAGTGAACTATCACCAACAAATTCTAAGATATCTTGATATGGATAAACTGTAACATTATCAAGTGCTCTTAACTTATCACAAGCAATTGGATCAGCAGTTAAATCAAACATCGTTACAATTGTTAATGATTTAACAATTCCAGCTAAATAAATTGATTCTTCAACAGCAGAATTTCCTCCACCAATAACAACAACATCCTTATCACGATAAGATGCACCATCACAAATTGCACAGAAACTAATTCCATTACCAATGAATTTATCTTCATTAGGAATATTCAATCTTCTAGGTGTTGTTCCTGTAGCTAAAATGATTGCTTTAGCAGTAATCACTTTATCTGCATCTTCTTCAATATAGATTTTCTTTGTGTCTCCATTATCTTCAATTTTATTAACTGTTCCATAATCGAAGGCAACATTTAACTCTTGTGTATGGTTAAACATCTGCATTGCAAGTTCAGCCCCATTGATTGTTCCCATACCTGTATAGTTTTGAATTTCATTTGTATTAATAATTTGTCCCCCTGGAGCAAGCTTATCTAACATTAAGACCTTTAAATCAGCACGTGCTCCATAGATAGCAGCTGTCATCCCAGCAGGACCAGCACCAATAATCACTAAATCATAATATGTATCCATATACATACCTCCTTTACTATCATTTTACTCCTTATGAGCATAATTAGTAATAGATATTTTTAAGTTTTTTATCTTTTTTTATATCTAATATTTAGCCACTAAACTAATAGATTAATAAATGGAATACCCACAATAATAATAACAATAAATTCAATCACAACAAAGACAGTTGAATATTTATAAACATCACCAGAAGTTAAGTATTCTTTGTTACCAAACATCATTGCTGCAAATGGTGAAGCCGCTGGTGTACAAGCCGCAGTTAATAAAACTGTGAAGATTAACAATGTGATAATTGGGGCAGGATTAACGCCTGTATTAACACAATAAGTTAAAACAACTGGTTGTAAAATCATACCAATAACAAGTGAATTGCAAATATTTGTTAAGACAATTGCAAATAACAATAAAACAATTGTAAACATACCACCTGAAATACCAGCAAAGACTGGTGATAAAACAGTATTTAAGAAAGCTGTAATACCTGTTGCTTCATTTGTTAAAACACTTCCAAGTAAGATTGCTGAAGTACAAAGTAAATAAGTTGGCCAAGCAAAGTCTTTCCCCATAACTTCATTTAACTTTAAGACTGGTCCATCTTCAAAGCTTAATAATACCAAAATAGTTACTAATACCATTGGCATAATCAATGAATTAGCATTTAAGAAGTTTAAAATTGGTAAATTTGGTAATAAACTTGGTACTAACATCACAAAGATGAAAATGCATAAGAAAATACCATATGTTTTTTGAGACATTGTCATTGGTGGCAATGGATTCTTTTCTAACATTTCAATACTAATTTTCTTTAAAGGTTCTACATCAGGTCTAAAGATAAATTTCATAATTAATACAGTTACTGCAATTAATAATAACCCAATAACAAAACATCCAATAAAGTATGATGCATTAGAAATCATCACACCATCCATAGAAGCCAAAGCTGGGAAGTTAGCTAATAACCCACGATAGTTTCCAAGTAACGCTAATCCATTAGCCATATATGGTGGAACAGGGAAACCAATTAAAGCTGCAATAACAATTCCAACAATCATAACTTTAGGATATGCATCTGTTTTCTTGAATCCTACTTCATCAAAAATACCATAAAGAACTGGCCAGAATAAGAAGATTGGAGCGAAAGCACCAATGAAAACTGACATAACATATGTTCCAAGTAACATAACCAAAGTAAATATCCAAGGTCTTCCTTCAATCATTTTTCTTGTCATAATCCAACGTGCAATATAAACCGTTAAACGTCTATTTGTTAAACCACCCATGAAAATCATTAAGAAGAACATTTGTACAACTGTTGGATTCCCAAAAGCTGACATCATAATATTTCCTGCAGGTGCAAAATCAGTAAACGCCAACATAACAATACTTGTTAAACTCGCTACTGAAGGATCAATTGTAGACCACAAATAAATAGTTCCAATAAATACCCCCATAACTTGTAATCCGATTTTTGTAACATTTGGCAAGACACCCATTGGAACGAATCTAAATCCAAGCATGATAATCATTCCTATGATAAAATGGATGTACGAGCTGTTGATTTTCTTTTTCATAAATCTTACCTCTCCTATTTTATTATCCGTATTCTTGTTAATATTTTCTCATACCGACACTTCTATTATACAAAATATGTAAGCGCTTGTTAATGGCAATAACTTAGATTTACAATTCAACAAAAACAAAGAAAAAGAAACAAAAAAAGGTGGGATTACCCACCTAATGCATCTAAAGCAATTTGTATATTTAACGCTCCTAAGCGTTGTTCCAACTCCTCTTTTAACTTAAAAGCTGGCTTTAAATCAGATAATTTTTCAATACAGAAACAAATCTTCCACTTCTTTATTTCATTGATTCCATATTGAAGAATTTGTAAACGAATCGCATCATATAAAAGTTGTTTTTGATTACTATCTTTTAAATAACGAAAAGGAAAAACAAGCTTAAAATGTGCATTAGACAATTTTATTTGTTCAACCAGTACATCTAAAAATTTATAAACCTGATAATCTTCATCAATATCTTCACCCATATCTAAATAAGGATTTAAGACAATATCAACATTTTCCATATCAATTCTATTTGCCTTAACAACAACTAAATATTTATATAACTTATAAATAGTATTATCACGATGTTTATCAACACGATATTTTTTAATGAAAGCCTGTAAGATTTTTTGATTATCAATAATCTGATAATGATCTGATGTCTCTTTCATTCTTTCTTTCCACTTCATAGGAGATTCAGCAAAATACTTATTAAACAAAGCATAAAAAGATTTCATATTCAAAATTCCAACAGCATTGGCTATTTCACTCATTGATAATTCATCATCTAATAAATAATCCATAATTCTAATCAATTTTCGATAAGAAGCAAAAGATTTAAATCCTTCTCCATTAATTTTCTTCATAAATTGAGAGAAATATGCCGGATTCATATAAAAACGTTTTAAAATATCATCGACCCCAATCTTTTGATTCATATTCACCATAATATATTCCACAATACTATAATAACGTTGTTGAAGATCTAAAGTTAAATATTCTTCCTGCGTCTTAGTATGTGAAATCAACTGATATGACGTAAATAACATATGCATTAAATTATGTTCATCAAATCTTCTTTCTTCACTATCTTCTTCATGATAAAGCTTTATCAGTAAATCAACAACAATAGCATTCAATCTTTCCTTAAGCGGTCTTTCTAACGGTCTTAATTCATCATTATTCAAAAATTCAACATATTCAATCTTATCAAAAATATCCTTAAACTCAGACAACTTTATTTTAACTGATAAAATATACGCTCCTTGGCTTTCAATACGATGTGCAATAAAACGATTAATAAAAGTCAATTCATTTTCATGAATTGTCACACTGCGTTGAATTTTATGGATTGTTATACTTCCTTTTAAGACTAAAATAATCTCTAATTCTTCTTCATGATAATGAGCCTTTTGTGAATAAATCTGCATCATTTCTGCTATTATTCTTTTCATTTATAAACCACCCTATTTCTGTAGTCATTATCTCATATGTTGCACTATTTTTAAAGAATAAAATCCAAAAAGAAAAGAGCATTTCTGCTCTTTCGTCTTTTTATTTAAGTCCGTATTTTTTGTTGAATTTATCTACACGACCATCTGCACTAGCAAATCTTTGTTTTCCAGTATAGAATGGATGGCAATTTGAACAAGTATCAACACGAATTTCGTCTAATACTGATCCAGTTTCAAATTCAGCTCCACAAGAAGTACAAATGACTTTTACCTTTTTATAATCTGGATGAATTCCTTTTTTCATTTTTCTTTTCTCCTTCCGCCTTGAAATATTTGCTACTTCAAAGTAAGTTGCTCAATTATAATATCATTTCTTTACCATAAATACAATACTTTTTTTATTTTTATTTAATCTTCTATTTCATAACGAGTAATGTGTGCACCTAAAGTAATTAATTTGTTATCAATATTATCATAACCACGATCAATATGATAAACATTTGTAATTTCTGTCTTACCACTTGCTATTAATCCAGCAACAACTAAAGCTGCTCCACATCTTAAATCAGTTGCTTCAACACGTGCTCCATGCAATGGGGTTGCTCCAGAAATCATACTAGAAGCCTCTCCTACCTCAATATTTGCTCCCATCTTATTAAGCTGTCCACAATGTTTAAAACGTTCAACATAGATTGTCTCTTTAACATGAGAAACTCCCTGTGCTTGAGTCAATAACGTTGTAAGTGGTTGTTGTAAATCAGTCGCAAACCCTGGATAAATTTGAGTCTTGATATCAACTGGTTTTAAACCTTCTTTTGCTCCATAAACCACAATACTATCACCAACAACATCCATTTTAACACCCATTTCCTTAAGCTTTGAAATCAAGGCTTCTAAATGTTGAGGAATGATATTTTGAATAATCACTCTTTCGCCAGCCGCTGCGGCAATAATTAAGAATGTTCCTGCTTCAATACGATCTGGAATGATTTCATGGAAAGTTCCACCTAAATAATCAACCCCTTCAATCGTAATTGTATCAGTTCCAACCCCTCTAATCTTTGCTCCCATCTTTGTTAAAAGATTGGCCACATCAATAATTTCAGGTTCTTTTGCTGCATTCTCAATAATTGTTTTTCCTTTTGCTCTTACAGCTGCCAACATAATATTAATAGTTGCCCCAACAGAGGCAAAATCTAAATAAATAGAAGTTCCTACAAGTTCCTCAGCCTCTAATAAATACGTATCATTTTCATAAGTAATTTTTGCTCCTAATGCTTCAAATCCTTTTAAATGAAGATCAATTGGACGAGGGCCTAAATAACACCCTCCTGGCATTTTAATCTTTACTCTTTTATATTTACCAAGCAATGCCCCCATAAAATAATAGGAAGCTCTTAATTTATTAACTGCATCACTCACAAGTGGAATATCTTCCATATGTGTAGGATCAATTCTAATCCGTTCTCCATCAACCTCTACCTTACATTTCAATTCTTCCAACAAAATTGCTAATGCTTCAACATCAGAAATTTCTGGAACACCCAATATTTCAACGGGACCATCAGATAAAACAGCAGCTGGTATCAATGCGACTGTTGCATTTTTAGCCCCACTAATTCTTACTGTTCCATTTAATTTATAACCACCTTCAATTGCAATTACTTCTGCCATCAGTTTCTTTCCTTTCTCAATATTAATATATAAAAATGTATCAAAAATATACACTGTCATTTCATTTCATAATGATTATACACGGGAATCTTATAAATATCAAAAGAATTTCAAAAAACTTCTTCATGTCTTTCATTATTCTTTTAAAGATAACATAAATCATCCGATATATTCATTATTTTTACATCTTTATTATATCAATATAACTCACCAGCAGCAAGTCACTTCAATCCTGATACATTTGTTGATGTGCGATAAAGAAGTAATAGAAATGTAAAAAATTTTGCCGTTCCTATCCGGCGTTTCGCGATTACGTCGGATAGGTCGGGCGGTTATTCCGGCAAGTCAATCTTGCCGACAAAGCTGTAATAAATCTCTATGTCCTGTCTGCGGGTGCCGTTCTTCCAAAAATGGGCGCAAAAAAAAGCAGCAAATCTTTTCAGACTTACTGCTTGTGTGCCGCTGTGGTGGGCGATGGGTATTTAATTTTTCAATGGGAGATTAAAGTGAAAACTGGAATTTACATCTTCCCAAAAATCTCTCAAAGTTATTTCATATCAGTTGAATACAAATATATTTGAATCTTCGACATGTTCAAGAAATTTTCTTGCCGCCAGAGATAGTGTTTTTCTGTCTTTCCAACAGATTGCAACATTACGCTTCGGTCTTTCTTTTATCGGACGTATAATTAAACCGTCATCAAAGCCTCTCAGGATGCGCTCATATAGCATAGACACCCCCAAGTCCTGACGAACCATTTCCATAACTGCATAATCGTCATAAACTGTCAGTTTCAAATTCCGAGGTTGCACACCTGCATCTTTGAATGCCGCCAGTGGATATGAATACCCCAACTCATCCATAAGGATAAAAGGTTCCTTAGCAAGGTCTTTCACAGAAACAATATCTTTTTCTGCCAAAGGATGATTAGATGGCAATACCGCAAGCAATTCATCCTCATACAAAATATCATATTCCAAATCCTCTGCGGTATCTGTACTGATAAATCCCAAATCAGCTTCTCTTGCTCTGACTGCCGCTGCATTTACCTCATATCCACCCTGTAGCAGTTTGAACTCTACAGAAGGGTATTTCTCTTGAAAAGTTTTCATCAAGATGGGTAGATATAACCTGCTTACACTCGACCAAGCTGCAATGGATACAACACTACTTTCAAGACCTTCGATTTCTTTTTTCTTCCCGGAAAGGTTTTTTTCCGCCGCATAAATGGCTTGAATAAAGGGATAGAGATTTTCGCCATCTGACGTCAATTCCAGACGGTTTTTTCTGTCGCAGGAGCAATGTTACCCCTAATTCCTCCTCAAGAGATAAAACTTTTTGGCTAACTGAACTTTGCGTATATCCTAATTCCTCCGCCGCTAAACTGAAACTGCCTAATTCAACAACACGACAAAACACCGTGTATTTTGATGTTTGGATCATTGTTGCAACCGCCCTCCTTGTATCGTGTTTTCTAATACACACATTATATCTATTAATTTTACAAATAGCAAGGGCGCAGCTATAATAAAAGAAAAACAAACAAGGAGTCTAACGATGAATAAACAAAAAGCAACATTTTTAGCGTTCACTGTACCGCTTGCATGGGGTACTTCCTATATTTTTATGGCTTATCTAATGGATGGGATTCCGCCGGTTACCATTGTTGCCCTCCGCACAGGAATCGCCTTTCTGGTCATGTTTGCTCTCTTTTTCCGCAGAGTGTGCCGCCCGGATCGTCAAACCTTAAAAGCAAGTGCAATATGCGGAGGATTACTGGCAACGGTTTTCCTGTGTCTTTTGTTGGGTGTACAATATACATCTGCCTCAGAAACAGGTTTTCTGCAAAGCACGACAGTCATTATTGTGCCTATTATCATGGCCGTTCTCCGCAAGCGTATGCCGGAAACTAAAATCGTGATTGGTGTTATTGCTGTTACAGCTGGTCTCCTCCTGCTCAGTGGCGGTGTTGGACAGTTTTCTATCGGAAGCGGTATCATGCTGTTTTCTGCTTTTGTGTATGCTGTTCATATTGTGGTCAGCAAATCCTTTGTGGAACGAGTAGACAGCATTTCCTTGGGCATCTGGCAAATGCTTTTTGCTTGTATCTATGCCACCATAGCAACCTTCATTTTTGAAACGCCAGTTCTTCCTCAAACGGGAATCCAGTGGGCGAGTTTACTTGGTTTAACCTTGATTTGCTCTGCTTACGGTTTTGTCATGCAGGCTTATGTGCAGAAATTTGTCAGCGCTGAAACAACGGGATTTATGTTTTCTTTAGAACCTGTCTTTACTGCGGTATTTGCATTTGCTTTTCTGGGTGAGCGACTGAATCTGATGGGCAACATTGGTGCATTACTGATTCTACTCGGTGTCATGTGTGCAAATATTTGTTATAAACCTCAGAAATAACGAAATGGGTATTATATATAAGGACAATCTTTGACAGCAAATCCATATACTAATGCCCATTTTCTCTTTGTAAACCCGCAATTTGTCTTTTTGTTAGCACTAAATATCATTTATTTCAGCTAAAAAATTTAACTTACTGTTAAAAACGGAATAGTGGGGCGGTCTGTTCTTGACTTATTTATCTCTGCTTCTTTATGTAACATTAGCATTTCATTAGGTAATATAATACTACTAAAGCTACCATACATAATTTGTTTTTCAAATTCTGTTTCATAATAAGTTTTTTCCCCAATAACAACTTTACTCTTGATTGTAACGACTTCTTTATTTTCCAATCTTCTCTTTAATGGAATATATGATGCTTTATTTAATGGTATATTGGTATTGGCTAATTGTTCATTTCCTGAAACGACTTGTACATAAAGCTTTCCTGGCAATTCTCCTTTCGCTTTTTCCATTTCTGAAGAGTTATTTTCCTGTGGATAATAACGTAATCTTTTTACTCCTATATGATTATCATCAAGATTTTCAAAGCATAAATAAATCTTATATTGCAAAACTTGATTTAATAGTTTTTGATTACTTTCAATATATTCAACTCTTTTTTCTTGATTTTCTTCTTCAATAGTTATCTTGGTTTCTAAATAATTCAATAGTGGAATTGTTCCTTGATAAACATATTTTTCATTTTGAAATATCATTGGATAAATATAATTCTGATGATTTTCATCAACAAAAACCAATTCAACTTTTTGGTTATGATAAACTTTTAATGCACATTGATAATCAACCGTCACATTTAAATTTTCCAAATCATAACTTTTCGTTTCAAAAGATGAATGCGATAAATCTATATAACGTTCCTCCTCACTTGATGAATTATTAATTACATATTCATGAACTGTTGTTTTACTTGAAACTGTACGGGGTTTTATTAAATTTAAAAAGTATAAAGAGCTAACCAAAACCATACAAGCAACACATACTCCAATAATAATATAATCACGGGTTTTTCTTCTTTGATTCTCTTTCTGTAAATTATCTAATACAATTTTAGTTTGATCATATATTTGCTCAATTGAATGATTATGATTATCTTCCTCTATTCCTAATAATTCTGTGATAGAAATTTGAAAAAAATCACTAATATCTAACATTGTTTTCATATCTGGTAAACTTAGATCTGATTCCCATTTAGAAATCGTTTGTCTTGATACATGTAACTGATTAGCCAGTTCTTCTTGTGACATGCCTTTTTGTTGACGTAATGATAAGAGCCTTTTCCCAATACTCATAAGTCTTCCCTCCTCAGTTTTATTTTACATCTTTTAAAAAAAATGACTATCAATTTTAGTTAACATTTTGCTATTAAGTTTAACAATTTTTATTTTTTATATAAAAATTCAAAAAACACTCTTTACACTTTTGCAAGGAGTGTTATACTTATATATACAATATGGTCCGTTGGTGAAGTGGTCAACACACTAGGTTCTCATCCTAGCATTCACGGGTTCGAACCCCGTACGGACTACCAATATGTCAAAACGCCTTATAAAATAAGGCTTTTTTTATTTGTTGAGAAGATTTTGAGAAGATTATTCTCAATAATACTAAATGAAAGTATATAAAAGCCTATACTACTATATGAAAACACTAGGTAATATGGACTTCTAAATATGAGTTCTTTGATACGCTCCCTTATTAAGTGTCCAAACTACACTATTGTAGCTTCTATAAAATATAAAAGCCAAGACATATATTAATTATATATATCTTAGCTTTCTTTACGTCATTGTTAACTTAATGACATTGAACTAAAATGGTCTTTTAATGTCCACCAAATACTTTAAATTCCATGGAAGATAATTTAGTATCCAGTTTATTTATTTCTTCTTTAGTTAATTCAATATTACCAGCATCGAAGTTAGATTGAATTCTTTCAATCTTACGAGATCCTGGAATAGGAATAATAAAATCATATTTACAAATCATCCAAGCAAGAGATATTTGAGCTGGGGTAGCATTGTGCTTATCAGCAATTTCATTTACTACTTCTAATAATTCATTTGTTTTTCTAATACCTTCATCACTATATTGAGGCATATTAACTCTAAAATCAGAACCATCATTTTTAAACTCTTTATTAGATTTATAAACACCAGTTAAAGCCCCATTAGCCATTGGCGAAAATGCCACATAAGTAACTCCTAATTCTTTACAAGTATCAAAAATAGATTCATGCCATCTAGCCATCATCGAATATCTATTTTCAATACATGTTACAGGACATACTGCATGAGCTCTTCTTAAGTATTCCTCAGTTGTTTCAGATATACCCCATGCTTTTATTTTTCCTTCTTCAATTAGTTCTTTCATAACACTAGCCACTACTTCTGGTTCTACATTAGGGTCGATACGATGTTGATAATATATATCTATATAATCTGTTTGTAGTTTTTTTAGTGATCCTTCAATCGATTCTCTGATCTTTTTAGGAGAACTATCAAATTCTAAGTGATCTCCTTTATGAGTAACTCCAAATTTAGTACATAAAATAACTTTGTCTCTAAATGGTTTAATTGCTTCACCAACAAGTTCCTCATTATAATTAATACTTCCATCACTATTTACACCTGTATAACACTCAGCAGTGTCATAAAAGTTATAGCCTATTTTATAAGCTTCACGTAATGCTTGTATAGCTTCTTCTTTAGGTGTTGGTGCCCCACTAGCATGAGAAAATCCCATACATCCAAACCCCACACGATTTACATACATATTTGTTTTTCCTAGTCTTATTTGTTTCATTTTTTTCTCCTATTCAAAGTCACATTTATTTGAGACTTCTCTCCATTTCTCTAATTCATTTATTTTTCCTTGTAATGTATCAATGACTGCATCTACTGCAGCTGCACCTAATGTAAGGATTTCTGGTAAATCATCACCATTTACTACGTCGACAATAACTTCACCAGCTTTATCAGGATCTCCTGCTTGTTGATGTTTATTTTCAAAATTACCAGGTCTAGATTTACCTACTGTTGTTTCATAATCAGAGATTCTCACCTTTGTACCTTGTAAAGATTCACTGTCATAGAATCTTGTTCTAAAAGCACCTGGTTGTACAACCATTGCTTTAATACCTAAAGGAGCAACTTCTTTCATTAAACCATTTGTTAATAATTCAAATGCAGCTTTTGAAGAAGCATAATATCCCGAACCTACTGCGGATCTTGCAGCAGCAATAGATGTAACATTTAAAATATATCCTGATTTTTGTTCTCTCATCTTAGGTAAAACTGCTTTTATTAATTCTACTGGACCAAAGACATTTGTTTGGAAAAGCTTTTGAACTTCTTCTACTTCTCCTTCTTCAATTGCTGAACGGTAACCATATCCAGCATTATTTACTAATACATCAATTGTTCCAAATTTTTCGTTTGCAGCTTTCACTGCTTCTTTAATACTATTTTTATCACAAACATCTAATGAAACTGCTAACGCATTATCTGGATAATCTTTTACTAAATCATCTAATTTACCAGCATTTCTTGCAGTAACTACTGCATTGTCACCACTCTTTAATACTGCTTTTGCAATACCTGCACCAATACCACTACTACATCCTGTAATTAACCAAGTTTTCATTTTCGCTTTCCTTCTTTCTTTTATTTTACAATCTTATTGTAGTTTCTTTATTCATAAATGTACAATACCATAATTGTATTCATCTATAACTTTCATGCATACTAATTAGTAATCATTCCTTTATAATTCATACCATATAAACTAGCAAATCTTTTCATTGTATATTCACCAGCTGCTAGTTGTTCAATAGTTGGTGCATATCCCTGAAATACAAAATACATATCTTTACCTTTTAATAATGATTCATCTACATTATTATAAAAACGATCAATAAGATTACGAATCATTCCAGACATGCTATGCCAGTAAAGAGGGGAACCAATAATTATTTCATCTGCTTCACTCATTTTCTTTACGACTTCTTCAAACTGATCATCGTTAAACTTTTGACCATAATCATAAATCTTATAATCTACTAGATTTATAGTTTCATAGTTTTTGTTTATTAAAAACTGTTTTGTTAGTTTTACTGTGTTTCCGTCTTTATTTGGACTTCCGTTGATAAATAATGTTTTCATAATCTTCCTCTTTTCATTATGACATATATTCTTTAATAAAAGCATATATGTCATTTATATCTTCATTATATATTTTATAAATTATTTGATTGGATATTTGAATGTTTGTTATGACTTTGAATTTATTCAATATATCGTTATGACTCATAGGATTATTAATAGAGCCTGGAGCATCTTTTAAATGATGTCTTTTCTTATTGATTGTCATATAAACTTCATCATCATTTAATGTTTGATTTTCAATAATACTAATCTTTTCCATCATCTTTGTAATTTCTTCACTTACAATATCATCTGTTATAGGACAGTAGGCATTATCAGGAACAACAATGACACGTGATAGTATATAAGGTAATGATACAATTGCATCATATTTATTATTAAGTTCCTTTTTACATCCTAATTCATAAACACATGAGGATACTTCTACTTCTATAGAATCAAACATTTCACTAATTGATAACTGTTTTAATAAAGCAATCGATGCAAAAGATATAAAGCCGTAAGGATAAGGTTTACATGATGTATTCATAGATATATATATTTCTCCTAAACCTTGCCTAGCTTCATTCACATTTGGTTTAGTAGTAATTTGATTAACTAAACCATTAGTTCCTATCAATGCATTGATAGAACAAGTCATCCCATGTTTAACAAGATTACATACATCTAATCCATTTTTACAAGCAATAGCTGGAATAAAACTTCCTGCCATCGATCCATGACTACCTCTATTCCCGCTGGCATAACAACTTACTAAGCCAAGAGCATTAGAAATTTGTTCTTTATTAAATTCTAATACATAGCTTAATGCTGCAACGACACCAAATCCACCAATAATTCCTGTTGTATAATAACCTTTATAAGTGTTGTTATTTGAAAATAATAATACTCCCATTCTACATTCAACTTCCATTCCAATACATAAGGCTGTTAATATTTTTTTTAAAGAAATACTTTGTGTTCTTGCAATTGCTAGAAGTGCACTCATAACTGGTCCGGTTGGGTGAGAAGTTGTTTCAAAATGAATATCATCATATGCATAAATAGCTGATGCATAACAATCTATCAAGGCAACATCACTTAAAGACATCTTTTCCTTTCTACCTATTGGACTGTAAATACCACTATGATCGTCTAATAAACTATTAATCACTACATCAATATCTGAATTCTTTGACCCTAAGTAAGTTACTCCCAAATAATTTAGAAAGACATCATAATAATATTCAGGAATACTTTCTACATGATTTAATAAAATGAATTCTATGAGTTCATTAATAACTAATTCTAAATCTTTCATCATAATTTAACCGGATAAATAGCAGCCAATCCACCATCAACTAGTAATTCTACCCCATTAACATAACTCGATTCATCAGATCCTAGAAATACAGCTGCGTTTGATGTATCTTTGACATTCCCAACCCTTCCAGCAGGAATTAATGTGGAGCGATACTGTTGAACATTTTGTTCTTCTTTAGGATCTCTCCCTAATTCTTGTCCAGCTGCATCAGTAGGAATAATACCAGGAGCTAAAGCATTAACTCTTATTTTTCTATCTCTTAATTCATTTGTCCATGTATGGATGAATGATTTCATTGCTGATTTAGCAGCGATATATAAACTAAATTTAGGTAAACCTAATGAAGTTGTCACAGATGTATTTAAGATAAATGTTGACCCTTCTTCCATAATTGGTAGACATGCTTGTGCTAAGTAATATGTTCCTAATACGTTTGTATACATAACACGATTAAATTCTTCTTCTGTTACATCTTCAATTGCTATATAATTGCCTACACCAGCATTTGCAATCGCAATGTCTAGATGCCCTTTATCTGCTTTTATTCTGTCAGCTACTTTTTGGTTATCTTCCTTCTTCGTAACATCTGCAACTATATAGACAATGTTCTTACCAACTAAATCTACTGCTTCTTGCAATTTCTTTTCTCTTCTTCCTGTGATGTAAACATAGGCACCTTCTTCTACATATCTCTTAGCGATATCTAATCCGATACCTGTTCCTCCACCAGTAATTAAAGCAATCTTTCCATCTAATCTCATAATGTTTCCTCCTCTAATATACACCACAATTATAGAAACTTATTTGATAAAAGTACAATACCAATATAGAATTGTGCTATAATATAAACACATAGTGGAGGTATCAATATGATTGAATTATATCAATTAGAACAATTAGTATGTATTGCTGAAAAAAAGACTATTTCTAATGCAGCACAAGAACTATTAATCTCTCAGCCTGCGTTAAGTCGTTCAATGCAAAGGTTAGAAGAAGACTTTAATGTTCAACTATTTGATCACTACAAGAATAAAGTTGTACTCAATAAAAATGGTGAATTGGCTGTTAAACGTGCAAAAGATATCCTTAATAGAGTTGAAAAGATGAAAAAAGATGTTCAAGATCATGATTTATCATTTAAATCAGTTACTATTGCTTCTTGCACTCCAGCTCCTATTTGGGATATAGAACCCATCATGAAATCTTTATATGGTGAGTTGAGCTTTATCTCTTTAATACAAGATAAACAAGAATTAGTAAAAGCATTAAAGAATAAAAATGCAAATCTAATTATCACTCCTTTTGAAGTTAATGATTCTGATATTATATGTACACATTATTTAGATGAAGAAATATATTTATCGGTTCCTAAAAATCACCCACTTCATAATAAAGATATGATATCTTTTGAAGATTTAGAAAATGAAACTATGCTTCTTTATTCTAATATTGGTTTTTGGGCAGAGCTACATAAACGCACTATGCCCAAGACTAAGTTCTTAGTACAAGAAGATCGTCAAGCATTTACAGAAATAGTAAAATCATCTTCACTTCCTTCATTTACATCTAATCTTTCTATCAAGCGAGAAGGAGAAATAAAAGATAAAGTTACTATTCCTTTCTCTAACGATGAAGCAAGAGTATCATTCTATCTATCAATACTAAAAAGCGATAAAAATAAATATGCAAAACTCATCAATAAAATAGAGAATTATTATGATTACTAATAAAAACCTCATAGCTATAATTATATAGTTATGGGGCTTTATTATTAAATAACATAATTCTATTTTCCTATATTCTATAAACTAAAAGGATCTCCTTAACATTTCACAAGATATGAATAACTTCCTCTTGAACCAGCAATAATTGCATATTGATTTATCAATGTTGAAATACTTCCCTTATGATGATAATAATAATTATCTATTATTTCTAAGGTATTGTGTACACAATCGATAATAAGATGATTATAATATTTCATTTGTAATAAGTTCATAAAGATATTGGCAAGCTGCTTTCTATTTGTATAAGCAAACTCAACAGCATGTTGATGACCCAATAAATAATCATCAAATTTTTTTGTACCTACTTGTAAATTTTGATAACCCCTATATTTTTGATAAATAGCTTCACCGATTTGTCTTGAACCAGAATGAATCAATAAATACAAATGATTCTTGTCTAATTCAATATCTTGATAAAGCTTATCAATTTGCGTCATCTCAACAAAATGATTTCCTTGACCAATAGAATTTTCACCACAAATACAACTTCCCTCAAGTTTCTTTTTAACCTTTTCAATATGAATTTTCTTTAACTTCACATCAGTATCTTATAAAGCAATCCCACAACCAATATCATTTCCTATCAAACTTGGATAAATGACATTCTTAGTAACAATGGTTGTTCCTACTGGTGTTTTAGCTGGATGTAAATCTGGTAAACCAACACAATCAACAACGCCTAGATATTTTTCAATATTTTCAAGTTGTCTTATTGCCTCTGTTTCCATCCATAATTGCTTTTTCAAAGAGATAAAAAACATGTTTCATTAACTCAAGCAGGTCAACTCTTTTATTATGGGGCTCAAAATATATTAAAACAAGTTGAACTTTCTTATCAACATCTAGAAGCTTTTCAAAGAGGAGAAAGAGGAACATTAAAAATTGGTTTTTTAAAAGATTTTGATTTTGAATTATTAAGAGAGTTTATAACTGAATTTCATCAAAAGTATCCTCATATTCAATTAGAATTAGGTGGATATACATGAAAAACTTTAGAATCATTATTATTGTCTGGTGAATTAGATATCATTTTAAGTATAGATGCTTTAGATACTCCTGACTTTACAAAAGTCTTTATGAGAAAATTCCCATTAGTTGCTGTGGTCTATAAAGAACATCCACTAGCTTCTAAACAAAGCATCTGTGCTGATGATTTAAAAAATCTGATTTATGATATCAGACAAGAAAAAGATAATCAGCCAAATATTGAATTAGAAGGGGCACTTCTACAAGTTTCTTGTAATCTAGGAGAAGCAATTGTCCATGAATTTGTCATTCAACAAAATATCCGTTCTTATGTTTCTATCATTCCATTAAAACCAACTCAAGGTCGCGATATTTATATGATGTATCATAAGAATCGTTATAATCAACTGATTTCACACTTTGAATCCATTTTAAAAAATAGAAAAGCTATATCAAAATAGATTATGCAAAAATAGTTTATGCATTTGATATAGCCTTTTTTATTTATTCATTTTCTTTTCTTTTTTTATAGACTACAACACCTACGACGAAAGCCATTAATGCTGTTAAAGCAAATCCAGCTAATAAGCTTTGATCTTCTGTTTTTACAACTGTTGTTTGTTGATTATCAACAATTGGTTTCTTATCATTATTATTTGGAGTTTGGTTATCATTGTTATTAGGTGTTTGATTATCATTGCTATCTGGTACTTGATTGTCATCAGAATCTTCTTTATGATCAAGATCATTGATGAAATTAATTGATGCAATATTTAATTCATCTCTATCTGATAATCCTTTAGCAAAAATTTCACCCATTCTTGTTGAATCAACAATTTTACCATTTTCAACAATGACCAAACCACCTTTCCAAGCTGGATCACTAGCTAATTGTTCTTTACCATATTGAATAGCTTTAGCAACCCAAGATGCAAATTGTGGATTATTCAAATATGGTGTATGTCCACCAATATTATAACGAATATCATTTTCTTCAATATATTTTGCAGACTTTAAAGCACCATTTAACCAACTATCAATCTTTGACATCATGACAGTTCCACCACCTAAATGCACTTGTGCTCCCAATGTATCACCACTATAAAGAACTTTATTTGTTAAATCAGCCAATTGCCCTCCTCCTGGTGTATGTTCATCAGGAATTTCAATAAATTGGAAAGTATTATCCGCAACAATTATTGTTTGCATATCTTTGATTGTTGTATAATCAAATAACTCTACTAAATCAACTCCATTTAATTTTGTATGTGGCTCATTTTCTGGCCAAACAAGTGTTGTTATTTCTTTTAACCTTTCATCCTTAGCAATCTGAGCTAAATTGTTCACATGATCACCATGATTATGTGTTAAGAAAATCTTTAATGATTCACATTTATCACCAATCACACTCTTAATCACTTGATTAATCACATTTTCACCATAGAAATCAACATCAATCATAAATGCTTCTTTTCCATCGCTACTTACATAGATAATTGGATTCTCCAAATCAGTACCATTTAACATGTACCATTTTCCTTTACCAGCATTCTCCATTTCAATCACAAAGAAGTTTCCATATTGTTTTGTAATTGGACTTTCACGTTCTGCTCTATCTGCATCAATAGCCTTTTGATCAAATCCCATGACTAATGATGTAATAGAATCATCAGCCCCTAAATCATATCCCCACCATCCATGAGAATCAATATGGAATTTCAATGATACATTTCCTTCTTGACTTGTTGCAATAACATCTGTTCCACCACGAGTCGTTTCTTGATTAAATACTTTTGAATCATAAACAGAATCCATATCATATTTTAAATTTGTTTTTGGATCCATATCATTAATTTGATCTAATAATCCTAATAACTCATCAATATATACTTTATCAAGTTTATTCTTTTGACTATCAATCACACTATATCCAGGATTAGCATCTAATAATTGTTTCACTTGTTTTACATTTGTATAGAAGTTAAGCATATTATAATAACTCATACCTGCTTCTGATTTTCCATTTAGATATTCTGAATTTAAATAAACATCTTTTAATTGAATATCAACTGTTAATGCTTTTTCTTTACTATCTTTAGTTGCCATTAAATCCTTTGTATTTAAATGAGCTTTTAATAATTCAGAGACTTTTTGGTTTGTTTTTGTTCCATCTTTTTCATATCTAGGAATAATAACTTCATTAATAGCTTTATCATAACTTGCTGTTAATTGAACACTATCATCTTTTGTTTGTTTATAAACCCAATCAATAGCATCTTTATTTAAACACATTAATCCTGTTGCACCATGATAATAAGTAGATCCTACTGTTTTAAAATCATCATCAGAATATTTGGTTTGTTTTACTTTTTTATTAATATCTAATTGACTATATCCTTTATCTTTATACATTTTAACAAGTACATCATAAGGAATTGTCACTTCTGTATAAGGACCAGTAAAATCATTTTCACCTCTATGGAACCAAATAGAAATATCATTATCAACATATGTTTGACAGTATTCCACCATTGTTTTGTACGCTTCTTTATCTTCACTTGATTTATCACCAGATACAATTGATGTATTACATGGTAGATAAGCAGTAAATAGTTGAGGTGCTTGATAAACAGCTGATGACATAAATACTCCACCTTGTGAGTTACCTACTGCATAAACTCTATTTGTATCAACTGCATAATGATCAATAAAATATTGAACAGTTTGATCAATGTCTTTGCCAGGATTATATTTATTTGGTTGGTTTTCACCTAAACATTGAATCGTCACCATAATCGTATCTTCAGGTGCGTTAGTAGAAAACGTTTTTGGTGTTAAATCAATATCTAATTCCACCCCAAAATTATCTTTTCCATATAATCTCTCGTCAGGTGTATTTGTTCGATATTGTTGTCCTCCTCCTGTACAATGAACAACCATAGGATATTTTTTATTTTTCGAATAATTTTCTGGTAAATAATATTTTACATAAATTTTATTATCTGATGTTTGACTATCTAATTTCAAATCTTTAAACTCATCAGAAGCAATATTACGAATGTTATCCTGATTAAAAGTTTTTTCTGTATCCTTTGAACTCAAGATATTACCATTTGTAGCAACAATATCTACCATTTGTTTCACTTTAAACTCACTAACATATCTTCTAAAATTTCCACCTGGAGCCGTTAAGACTCCTGCAGCAGAATGTGTATCAACATCTAAAACGATTTTATTACCATTCACGTCGATATCTTCAACTTCTATTTTTTCATTTGGATATAAGATATCTTGTATAACAAAGTCCTCTTTCTTCAAATTTTTACCATTAACATCTTCGTCATACTCTAAAGTAATTGAAGATAATGCTCTTTGTGGATAAGTTCCAAAACCTGGAATTTCTCCACACCAACTTACATCACTTACTGCGCTAATTTTAATGTTTGATGTCTCGATAGCATGAACACTGTTCATAGGTATGTAAGACAATGTTAGTGCAGTTGCAACAAAAGCTTTTGCGATTGTTTTAACAAAATCTTTTTTCATATTTTTTCCTCCCTTACTGTAACTACACTTATTTTACCATTATTGTAAGCGCTTTGATATTTTGTAAAAATAAATGAACAACGTCTTTTGAAACAAATATCAGATAAAAAAATATGTCTCATTTTTTGAGACATTAGTATATTTTTATTAAGAAGAAAAATATGTTTGTTGAAATATTCAATAAATATGATAGAATCAATAAATAAAATAAAAAAACCACTTTCGTGGTTAGGTTTCTATCTGGCTGGGGTACTTGGATTCGAACCGAGGAAATGTCAGATTCAGAGTCTGATGCCTTACCGCTTGGCTATACCCCAATCATCTACTATATTATAGAACCTTTTTTTCAAGAAGTAAAGGAGAAGTATATGAAAATCAGAACACGTTTTGCACCTAGTCCAACTGGCTATATGCATATTGGAAATTTAAGAACTGCTTTGTATTGTTATTTGATTGCTAAACATGATGGTGGTGACTTCATTTTAAGAATTGAAGATACTGACCAACAAAGAGAAGTTGAGGGAGCTATTGACTTAATCTATCAAGTGATGGAAGAAACTGGTCTCTATTATGATGAAGGTCCTGATAAAGATGGTGGTGTAGGACCATACATTCAATCTCAAAGATTACCTATTTATCATGAATATGCTCAAAAATTAATAGAATTAGGTGGTGCTCACTATTGTTTTTGTGAAGGTGAATTAGAAGGCGAAGATCCATGTATTCATTTATCACAAGAAGAAATTCAAGAAAAGTTAAACGAAGGTATTCTGCATGTTATTAGACAAACAATTCCAACAACTGGAACAACTTCTTTTGATGATGAAGTTTATGGACATATTGAAGTAGAAAATCAAACATTAAATGAAGGTATCTTAATTAAAAGTGATGGTTATCCTACATATAACTTTGCAAATGTTATTGATGATCATTTGATGAATATTACTCATGTTGTAAGAGGAAATGAATATTTATCAAGTACCCCTAAATATAATTTAATTTATAATGCTTTTGATTGGCAAATTCCTACTTATATTCATTTACCACCTGTTAATAAAGATGAAACCCATAAGTTAAGTAAACGTAATGGAGATGCTTCTTATCAGGATTTAAAGAAACAAGGTTATTTAAAAGAAGCTATTTTAAATTATATTGCTTTACTTGGTTGGTCTCCAGAAGATGAAGAAATTTTATCTTTAGATGATTTAATTCAACAGTTTAATATTGCTCATATATCTAAATCACCTGCTATTTTTGATATTGATAAGTTAAAATGGATGAATGGTGTTTATTTAAGAAATATGTCTTTAGAACAATTCCATGAATTGTTGTTACCTTATTATCAATCTATTACTAGAGATGTTGATTTATTAGAATTATCAAGAGTTTTACAACCAAGATTAGAAAAGTTATCTGATGTTGAAGAAAGTATTGATTTTATTAATGAACCACATCCATTTGATGCTAGTATTTATACACATAAAAAAATGAAAACAAATCCAGAAAATTCTTTAGAAGCATTATTACTTGTTAGAGAAAGAATTGAAAACTTTAATGAATTTGATAATGATGAAGCAATGAGTGATTTCTTTGTTAATCTTGCTAAGGAAAAAGAATTAAAGAATGGTCGTATTATGTGGCCAGTTCGTGTTGCTTTAACAAATAAGTCATTTACTCCTGGGGGAGCAGTTGAAATTGCTCATATCTTAGGTAAAGAAGAAACATTGAGAAGAATTGATCAAGCAATTATTGATTTACAACAATAACAAAAGGAATGGAAGTATAATTTATACGACCATTCCTCTTTTTGTTATTTCACTTGATTTTTCTTTTTCTTGTTGATAAGTAATGCCATAGCACACATTGATATACCTAATAA
>OBJQ01000192.1_pt1 | contig 58632 bp, 58 predicted proteins | sample 1519921 | NCBI WGS metagenome assembly OBJQ01 (sample SAMN04209244, study PRJEB22552) | human gut metagenome | biome: gut; material: feces | host: Homo sapiens | place: USA: Oklahoma
ATAGCAAGCTGCCAGTTCTCCTGAGGGATATCATCCGATATCTCTCTTTTTTTGTCTAAAAAAATGAAATCATTCTCATTTTGTGAATTCATAAGGTATTTAATCTGATTATCATAGAAATCTGCCCTGTCCTCCCGCCTGCTGCACATAAGAGGAGAGAGGATATTTTATATATCTCTCTACTCTTTTTCTTTTATATGAGCCTAAAAAAGCCTTCTAGAGATAACTAGAAGGCTTAAACATTTGTACTTTTTAATTTGTGATCTGCTTCGTCAAAACGCTTTGTTGTTGCAACAAGGATAACTCCGATTACAACTATAATACCACTAATAAGAAAAATATTATAAGAACCAAAATATTGATAAATAGCACCAAATAAATAACCATAAATTGCTTTACCAATACTCATTGCAGCATTTAATAAAGTAATAGCTGTCCCAAAAACTGCTGGACTCACTGTATCTTGAATATATGCAAGACTCGCAACTGTTGAACAAGCAACACCAAGACAATGAACAATACTTATAAAAACGAAAACATAAGGATTTGGAATAAATGCATATGTAAACATGCGAATAGCCATTGGAATAGTTGAGATTAAAAAGAATTTCTTATATCCCATTTTACGAATAATTTGTGAGGCAACCATTAAGAATAAAAATTCAGGTAATACCTGTACCAAAGTTAACCAGCTAATAAGTGAATTATTTCCTTTTAATGTAACAACAAGATGGTTTCCAGCATATGCTCCAGAACTATCTACAACAATCTGAGTAATCATAACAAGTACTAGAATAAAAATGAAATTTTTATTAACTAATAATTCTTTAAAACTACCTTTTTGAGGTTTTTCTTTCTCATCATCTTCTTCATTTGACTTAGGAAAAGTAAAGCAAATTAATAAAGCAATTCCAAGCAATAACATGTAACTTGTAAATAAAGGTCCATCTAAGCCAAAGATATCTGCTAAGAAGCCAACAGCCATACTACCTAACATATAACCAAGTGATCCCATTCCACGAATAGAACCATAGTTACCACCATTTTTTGCAGTATAGTTCATCGTAATCGTATCTGCCATTGGTGTTGATCCTAATCTAACAACTTCTAATAATAAGGCAAATACAATACATCCTAGATAAACAGTTTGTTTAGAATAAAAATACAAAACAACAATACTGAGAGCTAAAGAAGTCATTAACAAGAGATTATATTTTCTTGTTTTATCTCCGATAACACCCCAAATAGGAATAACACAAACCCCTAGAATAAGCGATATGGCAGTAATTAAACCAATTTGTGAGCCCTCTAAACCAATACTTTTTTCTAAATAGACATTAATATAAGGTGTAAAACAACCAACTGCTCCAATTAGTAAAAAGTAGAAGGCTTGAAACTTAATAATATTTTTATCTTTCATAATTCATCCTCCCACATTTTCTTATTATATATGAAACTTTTTGAAAACGCTTTGACTTTCAAAAAAAGAAAATAGTTTTCATTATATTTATTTAAAATGTAAAATAAGCTTTACAAAATATGTAAAGCGTACTATACTATTGGTAGGAAGTGATGAGATGAAAACAAAAATAAAAGAGTTAAGAAAAGCCAATAAAATATCGCAAGATGAATTAGCTTTAGCAGTAGGAGTAACTAGACAGACTATCATTTCTTTAGAAAAAGAAAAATATGTTGCTTCATTAGTATTAGCATATAAAATAGCAAAATATTTTGATTTGAGTATCGAAGATGTTTTTGATTTTTCAGATGTGGAGGGGATTCAATAATGGAAGAATTTAAGAGAATTATTCAAAAAAGAAATCTTATTTTAAAAGGATCTATTTTGGTATGTATTATTTTAAGTATTATGTTTTATGTAATACCATTTGAAAAAACTTATGAAATTGGTATCAGTTTTCAACTAGGAATTTGTATAGGAATACTTTTCTTAGGATTATTAGGAATCTACAAATATTCAAAAGCACTTAAAGATGAACAAATGTTAAAAAAACTTTATATAGAAGAACATGATGAAAGAAAAATGATGATTAAGCAAAAAGTCGGACAATCTTCATTAATAACGATTGTTTTATCTTTAGCTATAATAACTTGTGTGAGTGCTTATATGAATATGCTTGTGACAAAGACATTGATATGTGTCATTTATGGTATTTTATTCATAACATTGATTTTTAAAATTTATTATTCTAAAAAATATTAAGGAGGTTAGTACTATGTGTAGAAATCGAAAACAACCTAATTATTATATTGCGATTGGGATGTTAATCAGTACAACATTTTATTTTTTAAGAGAAGCTCAAATGATTCCTGATTGGGCACGTTTGATGGGGTATTGTTTTGCGATTGCTTTGATGATATATGGAATTTTTAAACACGGAAATAGATGCAAAAATTAGGGATAGTCGAAATGACTATCTTTTTTGTTTAAAATTTAGAAAAAATTATTAAAAATTTTGACTTACAAAAGAACTATCTATGTTATAATAGAAAAAAAGAAAGGGGAAGAATTATGAACTTTGTATATATATCGCCAGCATTTCCCAAAAATTTTTATAATTTTTGTGATCGATTAAAAGAAAGAGGTGTAACAGTGCTGGCAATTGGGGATACACCATACGATCAATTAACAGATGAATTAAAGAATTCAATTGATGATTACTATCAAGTTTATAATATGGAAAATTATGATGAGATGGTAAGAGCAATGGGATATTTTATTTTTAACTATGGCCATATTGATTGGTTAGAATCAAACAATGAATATTGGTTAGAACAAGATGCACGTTTAAGAACAGATTTTAATATTACAACAGGTATTCATACAAACCACATTGAAGATATTAAATGTAAATCGAAGATGAAGAAATTTTATGAAGAAGCAGGAGTTAAGACAGCTAGATATCATTTAGTGACTAACTTAAAAGAAGGTTTGGCATTTATTAAGGAAGTTGGTTATCCTGTTGTTGTGAAACCTGATAATGGAGTAGGGGCAGCAAAGACTTATAAAATTTCTAATCAAGAAGAACTAGAGGCTTTTTATTTAGAAGAACATCCTACTCAATATATTATGGAAGAATTTGTGAATGGTTTAATTATTTCTTATGATGGAATTGCTAATCTAGATAAAGATATATTATTTGAAACTTCACATGTTTTTCCTAATCCAATTATGGATGTAGTTAATGATGCAAGCAGTATGTATTATTATTCATTAAAAGAATTACCTTATGATTTAAAGCAAGCAGGACAAGCTTGTGTTAAAGCCTTTTATACGGCTGGAAGATGTTTCCATATGGAATTTTTTAGACTATTAGAGGATAAGAAAGGTTTAGGAAAAAAAGGAGATATTGTAGGGTTAGAGGTTAATTTAAGAACACCTGGAGGTTATACTCCAGATATGATGAATTATGCTAATGAAATAGATGTTTATTCAATTTATGCAGATATGGTAACTAAGGGATATAGTGAATATGATCATCATAGACCTTATCATTGTGTTTATTGTGGACGTAGAGATCATGTGCTTTATAAACATACCCATAATGAAATTGCAACAAAATATCAGTTTGATTTAGTGATGTGTGAAAGAATGCCGGATATATTGAGTGGAGCAATGGGTAACTTTACATATACAGCACGTTTTGAAACAATGGATGAAGTGAATGCATTTGTTGATTATGTTTTGGGATAGAGGGAGGAATTGATATGAAGATAGAATGGTTTAAAGAGTATAGTCATTGTTTAGATAGAGATATGGAATTTAAGGTTTATGGACATGCGGGAAGACCTATTTTGGTTTTTCCTGCACAAAATGGACGTTTCTTTGATTTTGAAAACTTTGGGATGGTCAATACTGTAGAACATTATATTAATAATGGACAAATTCAATTATTTTGTTGTGATAGTATTGATCCTGAGTCTTGGTCTGGTGAAGGATTGGATAATGGATACAGAACATTTATGATGGAACAATGGTATTATTATATTGTCAATGAATTGGTTCCTAGAATTTTTGAAATCAATGCACAAGGAAATAATGGATATAATCATGATGGAATTATTACAACTGGTTGTTCAATGGGCGCAACACATGCTGTGAATTTTATGTTTAGACGTCCTGATATTTTTAGTGGAACAATTGCTTTAAGTGGATATTATGATAGTGATTTATTCTTTGGTGATTATCATGATGATATTTTATATCGCAATTCACCAATTCAATATTTACAAGGAATGAGTTATGATCATCCTTATGTAGAAATGTATCGTCATTGTCAAATTGTTTTATGTTGTGGGCAAGGTGCATGGGAAGATGATATGATTAGAAGTACTACAAGAATGAAAGAACTATTAGATTATAAGGATATTCCAGCATGGATTGATTTTTGGGGTTATGATGTTAATCATGATTGGAACTGGTGGCAAGTGCAATTCCCATATTTTATAGAGAGGATGATATAGTATGAATTTAGTTTTTATTTCACCTCATTTTCCTTTATATTTCTATAATTTCTGTGATCGTTTAAAAAAACGTGAAGTCAATGTTTTAGGAATTGGAGATACAAGTTATGAAGAATTACCTGAACATACAAAAAATGCATTAACAGAATATTATCGTGTTGATGATTTAGAAGATTATGAAAGTATTTATCGTGCATGTGCTTATTTTACTTGGCATTATGGACATATTGATTGGATTGAATCACAAAACGAATATTGGTTAGAATTAGAAGCAACTTTACGTAATGAATTTAATGTCACAACAGGACCTAAGATTCAACATCTTGCACCTATGAAATACAAATCAAAAATGAAAGATGTTTATAAAGCAGCTGGTATTCCAACAGCACGATATCGTCAAGTTGATGATTACCTAGCAACTAAGGCTTTTGCAAATAGAGTAGGATATCCAGTGATTGTTAAACCTGATAATGGCGTTGGAGCAACTTCAACATATAAGCTATCAAATGATGATGAACTTGATTATTTCTTTGCAACAAAAGATTCGCATATTCATTTTATTATTGAAGAAATGGTACCAGGACATGTTGAAACATTTGATGGTATTACTGATAAAGATAAAAACATCTTAATTGCAACAAGTCATGTTATGCTTAATTCTATTATGGATAATGTCAATGAAGCAAGCGATACAGCATTTTATTCACAACCAGTAGAAGGATTAGATTTATACGATATTGGTAAAAAAGCTGTAGAGGCTTTTGATACGCGAAGCCGTTTCTTCCATTTTGAATTCTTTAGATTAGATGAAGATAAAGAAGGATTAGGGAAAAAGGGAGATATTGTTGGTTTAGAAGTCAATATGCGTGCTCCAGGAGCTTATATGCCAGATATGATGAATTTTGCATATAATGTTGATGTTTATACTATTTGGGCAGATATGGTGAAATATAATAAATGTTTCTATGATATTAAACGTCAATATTGGGTAGCATATACTGGTAGACGTGATGGTATTTGGTATATGCATAACTATGATCAAATAAGAGAAAAATATGGCAATCAGGTAGCCTTAGAAACTGATGTTCCTGAAGCTTTAGCTGCAGCAATGGGAAATCATGTCTTTATTGTTAAAGCACGTACACAAGAAGAAATATTTGAAATGATTCGTTATATTTTAAAAAGAGAAGATGGAACGGATTGGATGTAGTGAACGAGGAGAGTTAAATCTCCTCTTTTTTTCAAGCTTTTTTTCAATTGGATTCAAGTAAATATTTTAAAAAGACCTTTTTTCTTTGTTATTTGAAATATAAATGTTATCATATATATGAACAGATAATTTAGAAAACAGAAGGTGTTATAATGAGAGAGAAAAATAATAAAGAATTAAATAGCGTTTATGTTGTTAATGAAAAGTATCAAATCGTTTATATTGATGATGCATTTAAAGAAAAATACCCTCATTTTCAAGATAATGCCTTATGTTATGAGCTATTATCTCATGAATGCCAACCTTGTTTAGATTGTCCTTTAAAACAACTTGAAGAAAATGATACGTCGATTTTTCATTTTCTACGTTATAATAAAAATGATCAAGTTTGGAATAATTATACAATCTTAAAATTAAAATGGCCAAATGAAGGTGATTGTATTTTAGTAGCAGTCCATCCTATTAATGATGAAAATCGAAAAGTCTTTTTAAATATCAATCAAAATCAACATTACGATGAATTGCTTGAACTTGATTTAAATACCAAAAGATATCATTATCTTTATGTCAATCATGATGAAATAGATTTACCAGAAGAAGGAACGATAGAATCCTTAATTAATAATTTCAGTTTAAAATATGTTTATCCTGATGATACTTTAAATTTTAAAGCTTTTTTTGATATTAATACACTTGCTTATCGAACAGAAAATATGGGACATGTTGTTGAAGATTTTCGAGTATTAAGATCAGATAGTGAATATCATTATTTTTCACTTTATTTACAACCAGTTGAAAAGAGTAAAGATAATATTTGTTATTTATGTTATGCAGTTAATGTCGATGATAGATATCATGGTAATAAAATGCATTTTGATAATAATTATGCCGCACAAGTTGATACTTTAACTTATCTTTATAATCAAGATACATTTAATAAACTCGTTAAAGAAAGATTACAAAATGATAAGAAAACATCATATGGAATGATTTCTATTGATATTGAACATTTTAAATTATTTAATGAATGGTATGGAACTGAAGAAGGAGATCGTTTATTAAAATATGTAGCAAATTGTATTCAAAATTATATGAGTGGAAAAGATGGCTATGCATCACGTATTGGTAATGATGATTTTATATGCTTTTTACCTTACAAATATTGTCATAAGGAAAATGTCGAAAATGAATTAGTGAATTGGATTCAAAATTATAATATTGAATATAAATTCTTGCCAGCTGCAGGGATATATCAAATAAGTGATCGAAAACTTCCAGTTACATTAATGTGTGATCGAACAATTATGGCAGCGAATTCAGTTAAAGGAAATTTTTTAAATCGTGTTTCTGTTTATAAAGAAACTATGAAACTGAAATTAGAAAATGAACAAGAAATTTTATTTGGAGTTAAAAAAGGATTAGAAAATAATGAATTTGAGATTTATTTTCAACCTCAATGTAGTGCCAGAACAAGAAAAATTATAGGTGCAGAAGTTCTTGTGAGATGGAATCATCCTACTCAAGGACTATTAATGCCTAATTCATTTATTCCTATTTTAGAGAGTAGTGGATTTATATATAAGTTAGATTATTATGTATGGGAAAAAACATGTGAATATATTCATCAAAGAATGATGAATCATGAAATTATTGTTCCTCTTTCAGTCAATGTATCAAGATTAGATATTTATCAATATAATCTAGTAAAAGTTTTTAATGATCTATGTAAAAAATATCAAGTTCCAAAAAAATATTTAGAAATTGAAATTACTGAGAGTGCTTATAGTGAAAACTTTGTTCAATTGGTTGAAACAATATCACAATTAAGAGGATCAGGATTTAGAATCTTAATGGATGATTTTGGTAGTGGTTATTCAGCATTAAATATGCTAAAAGATATTGAAGTCGATACTTTGAAATTAGATATGAAGTTTCTTGATATGGATGAAACAAGTTTAAATAAGGGATTAAGTGTTTTGGAATCTTCAATCTTAATGGCTAAGTGGCTAAAGATGGGACTCATTGCTGAGGGTGTAGAAACGGAAGAACAAGTGAAACATCTTTTGAATATGAATTGTGAATTCATGCAGGGCTTTTATTTCTATCGTCCAATGTCTGCTAAATATTTTGATGAATTACTTGTAAATCATGAACTTGTTGATACAAGAGATGTTATGGTTGATAATTTACCTGTTTTACAGGTGGAGGATTTATTTCATAAAGATGTGACAAGTGAATCAATGCTTAATAATATTTTAGGTGGAATTGCGATTTACGAAGTTGATGAAAATAATAATATTGTTATTAAGACAGTTAATGATGGATATTATAACATTACGGGTTGTAATTCAGTTGATTTAAAACAAAAATGTTCAGTGATTATCAATCAGGTTCATAAAGATGATCAAGCACTTGTTTTAGATATTTTTAATCGTGCAGAAAAAGCAGGACATTTGGGTGCAAGTGGAACATTTAGAAGATATCGATTAAGTGGTGAAATGATGTGGATGCATTTGAATGCTTTCTTCTTGCATAAGGAGCACAATAAACGTGTATTCTATGGAGCAGTTAGTGATTATACAAAACAAATGCAAAGAGAAAGAGAGATACAGATTGTTTTAGATACAGTTCCAGGTAATATTGTTGAATATATTATTACTGAAGATGGACTTACTAGCCGTGTCTTAAATTATGGATTAGATTTTATGTATCGTTATACAAAGAAAGAATTTGAAGAAATTGTGCATAATGGTAAAGGAATAGAACTTATTCTTGAATTTGATAGAAAGAGAATCAAACAATTCTTCTTAAATTATGAAGAATGGGGAGATTATACAAATATTAATTATCCTTGTGTGAGTAAGGATGGAGAAGTTTTCATGATGAATGAGTATATTACCTATTATGGAGAAGAAGATAATAAAAAGATTTATTGTGCATATTGTAGACCACATAAAAAAGTGATATGACAAAACGGTAATCTAGAATAACGTATGCTCTCCAGTTGTTGGGGGTCTAGATTATCGTGGGGTAAGTAACACCCCAAACAATTGAATAAGTTATAAAGGTGGATATTCCCGTTCTAGGATTACCACCTTTAAGGAAATTGGTATCTTCTCGATCAAAACCAAGAAGATCTTGCAAAAGAGACATGGTTAGACAATTCGGAACCCATTCAAGATATTTATGGATTACTTAAACAACAGGATGTTGTTTTTCCAGTCTTACATGTTATATATTCAAATATTTGCAATACTTGTATTTATAATATTCAGTCCAGTAAGAAATAGAAAATTAGAAAATATAAAATTCTATCACTCATCATTCTCATAGGAATTATAACATTCTCTTATATAAGTCATTATGCAAATATTCTTACATATGTTATTTTAATAGTCAGTATACTTATTATTGCTTGTATCAGAAACCATGAAAGTTAAACTATTAAGATTTATCTCACTGTTGTCTGTGTTTATGGCGGCAGGAGCGATTAGTGGAGCTTCTAGATCTGGTTCATACCACGGAAAAGAACCAGAAGTTTTAAAGAAAATGAAAAAAATTTAGTAGTTGTTGTTCACAAATTGTTTGTTTAAGATCTAAAAATATTGGATCAATCATTTTTCTATGGTTTAATAGTAAAATAAGAATTTAATATTACATAAAAAGAACTCACTTAGAACAAGATATTGTATTTAACTGGGTATAAATAAGCATCATTTAAAAAGATCTTAAATGAATTGTATTCTATATCAATTCAATAATTCAAAGATAATATATTATTTTGTATTGAATTTATAAGCATCCTAATATAGAACCGAATTATGATATACCGTCTCTCAGAAAGGTACTGATGAAATATGATAGAAAAAATAAACTTACATCTAGAATTGTTCTTTGCTAATAAAATACTGAAATATATATATTTATTACTGTGTTTTATTTGTCTTGTTTTCCCTATTTACTTACAAATCTCATTAAATGGTCTATATATGTTTGATACATTTGTAAAAAATATATTTTATATTAACTTAATGTTTATTAGTATAACGTATGTATATTTGACTATGGCAAGGAATGAAAAAGTCGATGAAGTGTTAAATTGTATACATGTTAAAAAGGGATGGTATTTCTATTATGTTTTAATTATTTGTATTCTATTTATCATTTATAATATAGTAATCATAGTAGGAATGTTTATTGCTTCAATTATTACTAATGAATATGCTTTGTTAATGAATTTTATAGCAAATTACTACTTAATGAACATCCTTTTGCCACAAATATGTTTTACTCTTATTATCGGCCTAATATCTAGGATAAGAAGTTTTAAAGTTGCACTACCTTTTTTAGTAGTTACCATTTTTTTATCAAGTCCATTTATAAATCTTTTTACATCAATAAATAAACCACAAACTATTGATCTATTAGATAACTTCATACAAATTATAATTAGACCATTTTCTTATTTTTACCAGTATGGAGTTTATGCTGTAGATGAACTATATGGATTTCAAAATGAGGTATTTAAAATATATATATTCATATTTTGGATATTAGTTGCAGTTTATATTGCATATAAGAGTAAACTATCTCATATAAAAAAAGGATTACAAATAGTATTAATATGTTTATCATTAGTTGCTGTTAATATCCCACAAAGTATGTATCGTGCGGATGATTCATGGAGATATTCATATAATGATATGAATTATTATCAAATTTCTCAAGGTAAAAATATATATATAAAAGAGAATCAGATCGATTATCATATATCTAACTATCAACTTAAAGTAAAAATAAGAAGACAATTGGAAGCTAGTGGAGAAATTTTAATCAGTTCTGAACATAAAAGAAGTGACTATGTCTTAACACTTTACCATGGCTATCATATTAAGACTTTAACGAGTAATCAAAAAATAGAATTTACCCAGGAGGGTGATTACATTTATTTAAGTTTAGCTAATCCAGTTGATCAATTGAAATTAAAAATTACTTATACTGGATATCACCCAAGACTTTATTCCAACCATCAGGCAACACAGCTCCCTGGCTATTTTCCATGGTATCCTATGGAAGGAAAAAAACAAATCTTTGTAAAGATTCAAAATCCTTGTACAAGTTTCATTGGGTTTAATCCTTATAACAGAGTTAATGCAAAATTCGATGTTGAAATTGATGCATTATATCCAATAATTACTAATCTTAGTCAGAAGAGTGAATCACATTATGTTGGAGAAAGTGATAGTTTTACACTTATTGGAGGAAATATAAAAAAAACAATTGATTCTCAATTTAAGAATTATTATCCACTGAGTTTACAAAATAATTCTTATAATGATTATATTAAAGATATCTATGAACATAAGGAACAACTTACTGAATATATGAGTAATCTTTTTGATAAAGAACAAGTATCGTTAAAAAGCAAACCTATTATTATTTTCCCTATGTCTTTAATTCAAGTTACTAATTTAGGTGGTTATTGTGAATTTGATAATTATATCTTAGTAAGTAATCATGGATATATTTCTACCGATGAATATCTCTCTTATTATTTAACACAAAATGATCATATTAATTCTGTTTTAAGAGATATGCTTATATTGGAAAGTTTTATACAGTGTTCAGATGAAGAATTTATAAAACAAGTAAATGATTTTCTTTCTGAATATATAACAAGGCCTTATAATGAGGAAAATGTTGATGAAAATTTAAAAGAGAGATATCGCCAAGTTGTAGAATTTAAAAAACAGTTTGATAAAGACTTAAATGAATTGGGAGTAGAACAGTATATGAAAAAAATCGCTAAAGAAATGGAGATGGAATAATGGAGGTGATAGTGGAAAATGCTTGTATTACTTTAAATAAGAAAGAAATTATAAGGAATTTTAACTGTAAAATTAGCAATCATATTTATGGATTGATGGGAGCGAATGGTAGTGGGAAAACAACTTTGATTAGAATGATTTTAGGGATCTATAAAGTGACGAGTGGAAGTATTCAGTATTTAGCTGATGATGAATGTATTAGTGATAATATGAAATTTAATATTGGATATCTTCCTCAATCATTTGATGCTTTTAAAGATTTAACTTTATATGAACAAATGAAATATTTTGCGATTCTTAAAGAGATTCCCAAGCAAGATAGAAATAAAGAAATTGATAAGGTTTTAAAGCTAACACATTTATCAAATGATAGAGATAAAAAATGTAAAGAACTTTCTGGTGGGATGATTAGAAGACTTGGAATTGCTCAAGCACTAATGGGGGAACCGGATATACTCGTTTTTGATGAACCAACTGCAGGATTAGATCCACAAGAACGTTTAAAGTTTAGAGAGATTATTAATCAATTAGATTTTGATATTCCAATTATCATTTCTACGCATATTGTTGACGATATTTATAAACAATGTTCATATATTTTATTTTTAAAAGATGGGAAATTAATTTATAGTGGATTAGTTAATGATTTATTACAATTATTGGATAATAAAGTTTATTCTTGTCATTCTTCAAATATTGATAATATTAAAGAGGAAATATATGTAGTGTTTAATCAGAATAATATTTTTAGAATAGTTTCAAAGACTGTACTAAAATATGATTTTCTTACTAAAGAAGAACCCACATTAGATGATGCATATGTTTATTTAAACTCATGAAAAAAGACATAGAACTTATATCTTTTAATTTAAAAAAGGACAAGTGGGTATATATTGTAATTCTAGGTATTCTTTATTTTTTAGTTTTTCCATTTTTTATATATAAGATTATGGATTTTGTATATTTAAATTATGATTTGAAGTCAAGTATATTTGAAATGTTACAAAAAATATTATTTGTTATTATGATTATTTTAGAATATTTCATGTCCCAAAAAACTATTCAATCGAATATGAGAGAATTAAATTGTATTTTAAACCATAGGCCAAAATGGTACTTTCTTTATCTAGTGTGCATATTATTTCATATAATAACTTTACCAATTTATATCTATATTTCAATAAATAATGTTTATATGATTGATATTATTCTTGTACTCATGTTTCAATCAGTTGTTTTAACAAGTATATTCTATTCTACCTTAGTTGTTTCAAAAATGTCTATTGTGAGTTTTGGAATAATGATTTGTTATATTCTTATTTTTACTAATATCGAAAACCCCTTATCTTTATTTATTATGACAAATGGTGTAAATTTAATTGGAGTTGATTACTATCTAAAATGGACTGTTGTTTTGGTTAGTTGTTTAATTATTGGTAGAAGTAATGAAAAAAATCTAAATAATTAAGAAAAGAGGATGAAAGAAAAATTATTTGCATGTTTAATTGCGGTTATATGTGCATTTACAATTGTCAATGTAAGTGCAGCCACATCTAGATTAAGTTGTACACTAAGTGGGGGTATGAGTAAAGCTAGTACAGGTGAAACAAGTAATCCATATAAAACTGGACGCTTTGAAGTAACTACCACAGGGACGAACTGTGGTAGTTATGGAAGGTGCATAGTCTCTGGCTATGTTCAAAAAACAATGAGTGTTGGTATTGGAGATACAGAAACATATCATTCGTATAATGCTTCTAATCTAAGAAGATATGAGTTACAAGTTACAGGTGTTATTGATAAAAAGACTAATGCAACTGGTGAACTTTATGCGTATGATTAAGTAAGTTTGTATTGATTCATTTACATAAATTCTACTTGTTTAAAACAATGAGTACATAGAATAGTTGAAATAGATTATAATCCAAGAGATGAGAAAGCAGATGGTAAACTAACTTTGGTCGGTGAGGTTACTATCTTTTTTCTTTCTAAATAGTCTTATCTATACAATATCATAATAATTCAAGAACTTACAGATACCCCATAAATATTTAAAGCAAGAATTTAAAGGAATAGAAAAAGACCACGCAATAATGCGTAGTCAATTCAAACCACGTGAAATTTTAAATAGTCGACAAAACATATCACTTTTTGTATTTTAATCAACCATAATACTTTTAATTGTCTTAGTTTTAGAGTCAGCATATTTTTTAAAATCAGCAAACATTGGATGTTTATTCCATTTGTTTAAATCTGATGTCACTTGATAAGCAATGATTTGGAAAAATGGAAGTACATATAAAGGTGTTAAAAGAGGTTCTTGGATATCAAAAGGTAAACGAATAGCGTGTTGATCATCAACAATTGGACTATTTGTTATGGCGAATACTCTTTCACTTACACTATGAGCAGCCTGATAAATCTGCAGCAACCTTTCACTACCACAAGCAAAGTCATCAATGAAATAAAGCGTATAGTTAGGAGTGAGTTGTAGATTAGGTCCATGAATAAATTCCTCAGCTTCATAGGCAAAACTAGGAATTTGAACAGTCTCACCAATTTTAAGGGCCCCCTCACAAGCGATACCATATCCTTGAATAAAACCACAAGTATAAGAAACACTCATTGATGTGAGTGCAGCTTTATTACGCTGATAAAAATCAAAAGTTTCTTTTTGAATGGTTTCATGACGAGCAGGAACTTCATGCAATTCCTTCATGACTTTTTCATAATCCTCGATAGAAATCTTTTGTTTAGCTAAAGCAGCTTCTAAAGCAAATAACATTAAAAATTGAGCAAGGGTAGCTACCCCTTTTGTCACATAACCAACCGTTTCTTTACCAACACTATAATCAATAAGCAAATCACTCCAATCCTTAAAATCAGAATTGATATTACCTGTTAATCCAATAGCTAAATGCCCCAATTCTTTAAGTTTCTTTAAAGCTTCAATTGAATTTGTTGAACATCCACTTTGTGAAACCACAAAAGCAAGATCATTTTCATTTAAATGATGATCATGATAAACAAAACTATTAGGTGGAACAATTTTTACATCACAATTTAAATATTTCATGATAAATGGTTTTGCACATTGGGCACCATTAAAACTAGAACCACAAGCAATAATCCAAATAGTTTGATAATCTTTCTTTAAATATAAATCAACTAGCTGTTTTGTAATTTCTTTAGAATGCTCATTATTATAAGCTAATTGAGCTGGGGTTTCCTTGATGTATGTTAACATTGTAGGTTGCATTTTTTCTTTATCCATATTTTCATTCCTCCTTTAGATAAAAAATAATGATAATCTTATAAGTATATGATAACGAATCAATTCTTAAAAATAAAGCATAATTCTATAAAATGATTAAATTATTGATTCTTAAAAAGTTTTCATGTTTAGTGTTAATCACTTTTAAATATGATAAAAATTATGTAAAATAGATAATATAAATACAGGCATGTAAAGGAGATATAAAATGATAACAAGAAAAGAACTTGCAAAAATGTTTGATCATACTTTATTAAAACCATATGCAACAAAAGAAGATTTTATTAAATTATGTGATGAAGCAAAAGAATTAGGAGCAGCAATGGTAGCAATTAATAGTGTTGCTGTAAAGTTTTGTAAACAACAATTAGAAGGAACTGATATTCATGTGGGTGCAGCTATTTCATTTCCATTAGGACAAACAACTTTAGATATTAAGTTAGCGGAAACAAAGCAAGCAATTGAAGATGGTGCTGATGAAATTGATTATGTTATTAATATTGGAAAAGCAAGAATGCATGATTGGGATTATATTAAAAAAGAAATGGAAAGTATTGTATCTATCTGTAAAGAAAATAATGTTATTTCTAAGGTTATCTTTGAAAATTGTTATTTAGAAAAAGATGAAATTCGTCAATTAGCTATGATTGCTAAGGAAGTTCGACCTGATTATATTAAGACAAGTACAGGCTTTGGTATTAGTGGAGCGATGGTAGAAGATGTGAAACTTATGAAAAGTGTAGTAGGGGATAGTGTAAAAGTGAAGGCTGCTGGTGGTATTAGGGATTGGCAATTATGCAAGAAAATGATTGAAGCAGGTGCTCAAAGAATTGGAACAAGTAGTTCATTTGCTATTTTAGAAGGATATGATAAAGAATTATAAAAAAAGCGACGTCATGTCGCTTTTGATTTATAGTAAAACGGGTAAAAAGATATTTGCCAGTTCTAGAAATATAAAGAATCCTAAAACATCAGTTGCAGTTGTTAAAAAGATTGATGAAGCAAGTGCTGGATCAGCATGAACAGCTTTTAAAGCAACAGGAATCAAGAAACCAAAGAATCCAGAAACCACTAAATTTCCAACCATTGCAATACATATAATAATACCTAAATAGAAATTACCATATAAAATATAAACAATAACACCAGTAATAGCTCCAGTCACAAAACCATTAATCACACCTAAAAAGATTTCTTTAATAAGCGCAGGCAAACAATCTTTAAAATGAACTTCACCTAAGGCAATACTTCTAATCATAATAGATAAAGTTTGACTACCAGCATTCCCGCCCATTCCGGTTACAATTGTCATAGTGGCAGACAATGCAACTATTTGTTCAATAGTACTTTCAAACATTTTAACAGTAAATGATGCTAAAAATGCTGTTACAAGATTAACAATGAGCCAAGGTAAACGCATTTTAATTGATTCAAATAAAGTTGAGTCTAATGATTCTTCTTTACTTACACCATGCATTTGTAACATATCTTCAGTATGTTCTTCTTGAATAACGTCAATGATATCATCAACAGTGATAATTCCTAACATAGCTTTCGTCTTACTGACAACCGGAATAGTTGTTAAGTCATATTTAGACACTAACAAAGAAACTTCTTCCTGGTCAGTTTCAGGATAAACATAAATCACTTGATCATCCATAATATCTTCTAAAGTTGTATTTTCTTCAGAAACCAAGATATCTCTTAAGTCTGCTGTCCCAATCAATTGTTTTTTATGATTTAAAACAAAAATTGTTTCAATAACTTCAGTCTTAGGACCAATCTCTTTAATTTTCATTAATGCATTGACAACTGTTAATTGGGCATTTAAAGCAATATACTCCGTGGTCATTAAACCACCAGCACTATCATCTTCATAGCCTAATAATTGTTCAATGACTCTTTGATCATCAGCTTTCATTAATGTTATTAATTGTTTACGTTTCCCAATAGGTAATTCTCCTAAAATATCAACAATAGTATCTTTAGGAATAAAATTAAATAATCTTAAAATACGTTGATTATGCAAACAATCAATAATATCAGCTTGTAATTCTTCATCAGATTCTTCTAAAATTTCAGCTAGTTTTTCATCATCAATATGATTACATAAATATTCTAACTGATTATCCTCTAATTCTTCAATCTCTTGCGCTAAGTCAATTGTTTGTACATGTTCATAAATATCATCAATTTCCTTAGTATCATGTTTAACTAGGGCTTGTAATAATTTTTCTAATTGAATTTGTGTTTTATTTTCCATGATTGACCTCCTTTTTAAGAAGATCTCACTAATGTGAGATCATAATGATTCGGTTTGGGCTTGCCTTTATCCATAATCTCACATCCTTTCTTACATATACAAAGTATGTTTTAAAAGGGTAGGAAAGTCAAGAAATTTTCATTATTTTTTTCATAATGTGAAAACAACTATTCATAAGCATTAAAATAGGTTATAATTCTTTCGTCAATAGTTGATGAAAGTTGGTGAACTGATGCAAAAATCAATTCAAAATTTAAGGAAAACAAATAAAGAAAAAGTATTAAAAGTATTATATGAATTAGGGCAATGTCAAAAAAGTCAAATTGTTGAACTGACTTCTTTAAGTTCGGGGACTTGTCATAATATTTTACAAGAGCTTATAGAATCTAAAGAAGTTGTTATGAATAGTAAATTTGCATCAACAGGTGGAAGAAAAGCCAAGTGTTATGAATTAAATCCTGATTATTGTCAGTTACTTACAATTTCGTTCTTTAGAGAATATGATGATATTTATGATATTATGAAAGTTTATGATTATCAAAATCATTTATTGGAAGAAAAAAAATCACAACCAAAGAAATTAAACTTTCAAGAATTATTAAATAACATACATAGTATGTTTGAAAAATATCAAAATATACAAGTCATTATGATAGCTATCCCGGCTATATTAAATGAACAAGGCTATTTAGATGAATCTTTCTTGGTAAGAGGATTAGAAGATTTAAAAAATCGTCAAATACAACAAGAAATACAAGCTCAATTTCATGTTCCAGTTATTATTGATAATGATGTTAATATTGCTACTAAGGGATATTATTCTAAACATCAAGAATATAAAGATTTAGCTATGATTTATCAACCTCTTAAGGAATTATCTGGAGTAGGTATTTTACAAGGTGGACATATTCATAGTGGACATCATGGGATGGCTGGAGAACTTTCATTTTTACCAGGATTATCAAAACAACAACAATTTGAATACTTAAAAACAAAGGAAGGAACATTGCAATTATTAACAATATTTATTTTGACATTACTAGTCACTGTTGATCCAGAAACAATTGTTATTAGTTGTCCGTGGATAGAAGAAAGTCAAAAGATTGAAGAAAATCTACAAAAAACAATGTTATCAAAAGAAGTGTTACCTCATATTGTCGTTGTTGAAGATATTCTAAAATATATGAATTTGGGATTATTAGAATTAGGTCATGAATTTTTAAGAGGAGGAAGAAACAATGGAAAAATTTATTGATTTACACATGCATTCACTTTATAGTGATGATGGGGAATTTACCCCAACACAATTAGTAGAAAAATGTTATGATGCCGGAATACGTATTATGGCAATTGCAGATCATAATAGTGTAAAAGCTATTGATGAAGCAAAAAGTGTAGCTAAAGAAAAGGGAATATTATATATTCCAGCAGTAGAAATTGATTGTACTTATGAAGGCATTAATTTACATGTTTTAGGATATGGTATTGATTATCATGATGAAGATTTTGTAAAACTTGAAGATAATGTTTTAAATCAAGAATTAGCATGTTCATTAAAGAAATTAGAATTAACAAATGCTTTAGGATTCCAATTAACAAAAGAAGATTTAGATGCATTGTCAGATAATGGAGTTTATACAGGTGAAATGTTTGGAGAAGTTTTGTTAGGCAAAGAAGAATATAAAGATCATGAACTATTAAAACCATATCGTGAAGGTGGAAGTCGTAGTGATAATCCTTTTGTTAATTTCTATTGGGATTTTTATGCTCAAGGGAAACCATGTTATACAGAAATTAAATATCCATCATTAAAAGAAACGATTGAATTAATTCATAAACATGGGGGAAAAGCTGTTTTAGCACATCCTGGTAACAATTTAAAGGGTCAATTTGAAGTGTTTGATGATATGATGAAACTTGGTTATGATGGTGTTGAATGCTTTAGCAACTATCATAGTCCTGAAACAGTAGAATACTTCTATCAAAAAGGACAAGAGTACAATATTATGACAACTTGTGGTAGTGATTATCATGGAAAGACAAAACCAGCTATTGAATTAGGGGAATGTCGTTGTATTATTGATGAACATATCATTGAAGAACAACTTAAAAGTAATCATTTAATTTAAGGACTTAGGTCCTTTTTTTATTTGAAATCCGTTGAATCTGAATTAAAAGAATAGTCTTAATATATTAATTTAGGAAATTAGGAAATAAAATAGTATATCAAGTACAAAACGTCCCCGATTCCTGCAAATCGTCCTCGATTTGAAAGTGAAATGAGATGAAATTTCTGATTATTCGTAAATAATAAAATAGAGATTTATATAATCTATTAGAAATCCGTTAGATTTTATTTGATATTCGTTGAATTAATAAATAAAGAAGGGTTTAATATTGTAAAGTTGTTTCATCTTTTGAAAATAATGTGCAGGGATATTTGGTTTGATTATAATAAACTTAAAGATGAGGAGGAAGAATTATGGTAAGAAAATTTCCAGAAGGTTTTTTATGGGGTGGAGCTACTGCTGCCAACCAATATGAAGGAGGATGGAATGAAGGAGGTAAAGGAATCAGTGTTTCAGATTGTGCTAGACATCATTTAGATGTAGATGTTCAAGATTATAAAGCACACAATTCTATCACAACAAAAGATATTGAAGATGCTTTGAAATCAACTGATGATTCTTTATATCCAAAAAGACATGCCAGTGATGGATATCATCATTATAAAGAAGATATCAAGATGTATGCTGAAATGGGATTTAAGGTTTATCGTATGTCTATCGCATGGACTCGTATTTTCCCTAACGGGGATGATAAGGAACCTAATGAAGAAGGTTTGAAGTTCTATGATGATGTTTTTGATGAATGTTTAAAATATGGCATTGAACCATTAGTCACTATGTCACATTACGAACCACCAATTAATCTTGTCTTAAATTATGATGGTTGGGCTTCAAGAGAAGTCATTGATATGTTTGTAAGATATGTTGAAGTTATCTGTGAAAGATATAAGAATAAGGTCAAATATTGGTTAACATTTAATGAAGTTGACTCAATGATTAGACATCCTTATACAACAGGAGGATTAGTCGAAGATAGATTCCCAGGAAGAAACTTCCAAGAAGTGATATTCCAAGCAATGCATCATCAATTCGTAGCAAGTGCTTTAGCTACAAAAATCTGTCATGAAAAGATTCCAGGATCAAAAGTAGGATGCATGTTAACAAAATTAACATATTATCCTTATACTTGTAAACCAGAAGATGTCTTACAAGCTCAACAAGATATGCGAAGCACATACTGTTATAGTGATACACAAGTGTTTGGAGAATATCCTGCATATTTGCTTGCCAAATTCAAAAACGAAGGTATCCATATCAAGATGGAAGAAGGAGATTTGGATATCATGAAACAATATCCTGTTGACTTTGTTTCATTTAGTTATTATTCTAGTAGCTGTGTGGCTAAGAATGCTGATGGCTTAAAGACAACTGCTGCTAATACTATGATTGCGATTAAAAATCCACACATCCCAAGTTCTGATTGGGGATGGCAAATTGATCCAATTGGACTTAGAATTTCATTAGTAGATTTATATGATCGTTATAGAAAACCATTATTTATTGTTGAAAATGGATTAGGAGCAAAAGATGAATTAGTCAATGGAACAGTAGATGATCAATATCGTATTGATTACTTTGATGCTCATTTTAGAGAAATGTTAAATGCTATAGAAATAGATGGAGTTGATTTAATGGGATATACATCTTGGGGATGTATTGATATTGTCAGTGAATCAACAAAACAAATGAGTAAACGTTATGGTTTCATTTATGTAGATTGTGATGATGAAGGAAATGGAACATATAAACGATATAAGAAGAAATCATTTGATTGGTATAAGCATGTGATTGAAACGAATGGGGCTTGCTTATTTGAAGGAGAAGAATAATGTTAGAATATAAATTTGACACACAATTATTAATTGAAGGTCAAAACTTAAATGAAGATGAAATTAATGATTATATTACTGAAAATTTTCAAGGAGATTGTTTATTGGCTGTAGGTGATGATGAATTAATTAAGATTCATTATCATACTAATGAACCTTGGAAGGTTTTAGAATATGCTGCGACACTTGGAGAAATCTATGATGTTGTAGTAGAAAATATGGAAAGACAAGCAAATGGATTAAAAGGTTAGGGGGATAAGTTGTGGATATTCGGGTTATATTAATGCAGATGATACAATTGTTTTTAGTTATTGCTTTGGGGTATTTCTTATTTAAGATTAAGTTATTAGATGTTGATTTAAATAAAAAACTTACAACATTGTTACTATCAGTAACAACACCAGCAATGATTGTTTCATCTGTTTTGTCCACAACTGTGACACAAGGACTTAATGATATTTTATTTGTATTTTTAGTTGGTTTTGCTGTTTATTTAATTATGCCAATTTTAGGTTATATCATTGTTAAGATTATGAGAGTCCCTTTACCACAACAAGGGTTATACATATTTATGACAGTGTTTTCTAATATTGGGTTTATGGGATTTCCTGTAATGAAAGCAATATTTGGAAATGAAGCAGTTTTTTTTACTGCAATATTTAATATGATATTTAATTTATTTGTTTTTACTGGTGGCGTTATGATTATGAATTATGGAACAGGGCAAAAAGTGAAACTTGATCCAAAAAATTTATTATCACCTGGAGTTGTTGCTTCATTGGTTGCTTTACTAATATATTTTACAGGTATTCATGTTCCTCATGTTTTAGCCTCCACAATAACAATGGTAGGAGATATTACAACACCAATGGCAATGCTTCTGATTGGCTCAACACTTGCCAATATTCCATTAAAAGAAGTTTTTAGTGAATTACGTATATATCCTTATACAATTATTAAACAGGTTATTGTCCCTATTATTGCTTATCCAATTTTAAATATGTTTATTAGTGATCCATTAATATTAGGTATTACTTTAATTATGATATCAATGCCAGTTGCCAATAGTGCTGTATTGTTTGCAACTGAATATGATGGGGATATTTCTTTAGCAGCAAAAACTGTTTTTATGACAACATTATTATCTGTTGTTACGATTCCTCTGATTGTTGCATTATTTCTTGTTTAGCCAGTACGAATACTGGCTTTTTCTTTTTATTTGATACATAATAAAAAAAGAGGTGTTTATCATGCAATCAAAAATAAATGAATTATTATCACAAGGAATAGATGTATCTTTTTATCAAGCACTCACACAACATGATATTCGTAAATATGAACATCAATATCAAGTTCAAATTCCTTTAGAATATCAACAATTCTTAATGCATTTTGGTGATGGAGGTTTTGGTCCATCAAGTGGTTTACAGCCATTAGAAATTGCTTTTTATTATTATAATGATAAAGAGCCAAGCTTAACGCCCTATACAACAATTCAAGAATGGCAAAATATGATTAAACAAGGGTATGATTATGGAAATGGTTTATTATTGTTGGTAGCTGATTGCCATGTTTTACATGGGTTATATTGTCAAGGTGAATATTATGGACAAATGGTAAGTATTGATTTGGATCATCTAGATTATTTACCACAGTTCTATGCTTCCTTTGATGAATGGTATAGAGCTTTCTTGAAGGAAACATTGAGTGGATATGATACACAGTATTTTGGGATTCAATTCTTAGGAAATCAAGAGAATGTTCTTGCACATTTATCTGATGACTTTGATAAAACATTATACTCACTCTATAAATTTAAAGGATTATCACAAATTTCATTCAATCAATTACATGAATATTATACGAATGCTAATCAAGCACAACAATTGAATTTAGCTGCTTTATTTTGTTATCAAGGGGATGAACAATGTGAAAATATGCTTCATCAATTATTCTTAAATATTGATGATTATGAAATGTATTTATATTGGCTAGAAATTATTGAAACCTATCAAAAAGATTCAATCATGCATTATAAGACAGAAATCAAAACTCTATTATCATTAAATAATATTCCAATAATCCTTCGTTCATTATCTATCTTATCTTATTATTTAGATGAAAACTTGGATGAAATACTTGCTTTTAAAAATCATCAAAATCAAGATATTCGTGAATGTGTCAGAACTATTTTAAGTCAAGATCCACAAAAATATAAACAATATCTTTATGAAAATATCGATAAACAAGATTTAAGACAAAAACTATTTATAAAAAACAATCGTTTACGTTACTATATCAATAATTGTTTTTCACGTTCTTCTCTTTCACCTATTACAATTGAAGATATGCAAAAAATCAAAGTCTTAGATTTTACAAAATATTGTCCATACTATTCTCATGACTTTAGTATAATAGATTCAATTGATGTTTTGTCCTATGCTTCAAATTTAACAAATCTCAATGCAACTCATTACTCTACCATACAAGATTTCTCTCCATTAACTTATTGTCAATCTTTAAAAAAACTTGTTCTGGCAAATACACAATTAAAAGACATATCATTTCTTTTAGACCTCCAACAATTAAAAAGTTTAGATATAAGTGAAAATCCTTTAACTGATATAAGTCAACTTTCTTGGCTTCATCAATTAACTGAATTAATTATCTATAATTGTCCTATTCAAGATTGGAGTCCTTTAAGCCAATTGACTAAACTAAACATATCAGTTGATGAAAATCAATATCATGAACTTATTCAACTAGACTATGCAAAGAATTGGAACATACATATTATCAAACAACAAACCGAAGATTTTCTTAACTTTTTAAATCATTTAATTGATATGCCAAATCTATCAAATTGGTTAAAACAATCTGTTCAACAAAGAAATAAATATTTGTTAGAATTTTTATCTTGTCAAGATATGCCTATGCCTACTATTATTACAAATAAAGATGTTAATTTTTATTTGTACTTGAATGATTCAGAATTTGTACAAAAAAATCCTCAATATTTTGCTATGGAGGATCAAGCAATCTCAATAGATGAATCTTATGAAGTTATTGGAAAAATGGGAATTGAAAAAGCTGGTTTGCTTATGAAAGGGAAGAAATCTAAAAAATATTATTTGGTTCATGATTTTCATCATAAAATTTTAAGTTCATTAGATTTAACAGATTTATTATCTCAAGAATATGAATTTTATCAAAACAATTATTCTCATCTTCAAGAAGAATGGATAAAACATTATATTTTCTATGATGATTTTACTGATGGAAAAGATGAACATGCGTTTTTGATGAGAGCTGTTTATGAATCAAGAATCAGAAGTTTATTAGCATCACTTTTAGATGGTTGGAGTTATCAAGATAATCATGATGTGAAATCTGCAAAGATTATAAATAATATTATTTATTTTTATGTAAATGGTGTTGAACAAGCACAAATGCCAATGAAGGAATTTATGCAGATGCTTCGTGAGAAGCTTGATTTATTGTTTGATAAGTATTTCTTTACGATGTTACAGAAACGAAAATATAATGCAGCTTATCAGCAATTGGCTAAGCAATTTCAATAAAAGTTAACGAAAACAAGTTATCAGAAGTCGAAACTTGTTTTCGTTGACAATTGTTTCAAAATATGAATATAATAAGTAAGGATAATTCATTTTATGCCCAGAAATGAGGCGTTTTTTTATGCAAAAAAGTTATGATGTTATTATTGTTGGAGCTGGACCAGCAGGAATTATGACAAGTTATGAATTGTATTTGAAAAATCCAGACTTAAAAGTTCTTTTAGTTGATAAAGGTCATGATGTTATGTATCGTCATTGTCCGATAAAAGACAAGAAAATTAAAAGCTGTCCACAAATTAAAGAACATGAACCAGGATGTTTACCAGCATGTTCAATAACTTCAGGTTTTGGTGGAGCAGGAGCATATTCAGATGGAAAATTCAATATTACTAGTGAATTTGGTGGTTGGTTAACGGATTACTTAGATAACCAAGAAGTAGAAGAAGTGATTCAATATGTTGATGAATTGTATTTAAAACATGGAGCAACTCATGAAATCACTGATCCTACAACAGATAAGATTAAAGATATTGAAAGACGTGGATATGCAGTTGGATTAAAGCTTCTTCGTGCAAAAGTAAGACACCTTGGAACAGAAGAAAACTTAAGAATTATGACAGAAATGTCTAATGAATTAAAAGAACATATTGATATGGCTTTTAAAACAGCTGTTAAAGATATTATTGTAGAAAACAATCGTGTACAAGGGATTGTATTAGAAAATGGTGAAGAAATTAAAGCATCTTATGTTGTGTTAGCACCAGGTAGAGATGGTTCAACTTGGTTAACAAAAGTTTTAAAGAATCAAGGATTGGATTTATATAATAATCAAGTTGATATTGGTGTACGTGTAGAAACAAACAATATTGTTATGGATGAAATTAATAAGAATTTATATGAAGGTAAATTTGTATACAATGCATCTGTAGGAACAAAAGTACGTACTTTCTGTTCAAATCCAAGTGGACATGTGGTTGTGGAAAATCATTCAGGAACAATGTTAGCAAATGGACATGCTTATCATGATCCAAAATTAGGAAGTCCTAATACAAACTTTGCATTACTTGTTTCTCATGTTTTTAGTGAACCATTTAATGAACCAAATGAATTTGCTCATGAAGTTGCAAGACTTGCCAATATGTTATCACATGGAAGTATTATTGTACAAAGATATGGTGATATCAAAAGAGGGAGACGTACAACTGAAAAACGTTTAAAAGAAGGTTATACAATTCCAACATTACCTGAGGCTGTACCAGGAGACTTAGGATTGGTTCTTCCATACAATACAATGAAATCAATTATTGAAATGATTGAAGCACTTGATCATGTCACTCCAGGAATTGCCAATGAACATACTTTACTTTATGGTGTAGAAGCAAAATTCTATTCAGCAAGACCAAAAGTGAGAGAAGGTTTTGAAAGTGAAATTGATGGATTATATGTTGGCGGAGATGGTGCTGGATTAACCAGAGGACTTGCTCAAGCAGGGGCTAATGGTATCTTAATCGCAAGAGATATTATTAAAAGAATAAAATAAATTACATAAAAACCAAGATATATCTTTAAACAGACATATCTTGGCTTTTTTATATAGCAAATCCAATCAACAAGGAAAGAATATTAGCAACAGTAGCATAACCTATGAGTTCACCTTTACTATGGTCTTTCATATATTTTTGATAAATTTTGGCTTCGATATAAATAACCGCAATCTCTAAAAGTGTATAACATAGAAAAGCAAAGACTGATATATAATAGACACTTAACATTTGTAACATAAAATTGAGTAATATCTGTGTCGCTATATTGGTTAACACAATAATCTTTAATTCTCTTTTTTTCTTGATTTGGAAACAAAGCGCAATCAGTAATTCAATAAGAATAGTTACAACAACACGTTCTATAAAATGATATGTGACTTCATTAAAGAAGATTTCTTTTTTGATATCCATATCAATTTCATGAATACCTTTTTGTGTCGGGAAGGATGCTTGTTGATCTAATGAAATGGTGTAAAAACTTTCAAATGCATAACGTTCATATGATTTTGAACTGGTTATAAAACTTTGAGATTCAGGAAAATAAATAAGCACTTTAAATTCATTTGGTGGATAGTAATTCCATTGAAATGTATCCGTGCATTCTTGAAAATAAGAAATAAAGTAAAAACCATCTTTATCCTGATAATTAATAAAGGCTTTCCAAACTTCATCAGGACCAAATTCATTGTTAAAATGATCAGTTTCTTCATCATTCTCATAAACACCAAAAGGTCCAGAACTTGCTTCTTTTGAAAGAAGTGTCACATAGGCTTTTTCTTGTAAGCCATGGATTGTTATTTTAACACTAGGCTTTGGGCCTGTATCCGCAAATACACGAGAGGGACAAAACATTAATAAGCAAGTTAAAAAAATAAGTAGTTTTTTCATGACCATCACCTCTTAATTCCATTTTATCATAAGTCATAAGAAATAGTAGAAAAATGTCACTTTGCTTTTGGATTTACATGAATCATACAATGTTTAATATCAGGAAACGCTTTTTCTAGGGCATCATGGACTTCATGAGCAATTTGATGAGCTTTTTTTAATGAGAAGTTTTCATCAACCCCAATTTCTAAATCAACATAATATTTTTCACTAAACAACCTTGTCTTTAATGAATCAATTGAAATAACATTCTTTTGTTTTAAAATAAAATCAATTAATTGATTATAAACAATATCATCACAACTATGATCCACCATTTTCACAGTAGCGTCATAAAAAATCGAAATACCAGGTTTTAAAACACATAAACTAATACAAACTCCCGCTAATGGATCCAACCATTGAACACCTAGCATAGCACCACTAATCCCAATCAAACTACCAATAGAAGATAAAGCATCACTACGATGATGATAGGCATCAGCCATTAATGACGGAGAGTGGATTCGTTTGGCATAATAACGCGTATACCAGTACATGATTTCTTTGGTGAAAATAGAGATAAATGCAGCAATCAGTGCAATGAAACTAGGAGTTAATGCTTGGGGATGAATGATGGATAGGAAACTATTGTAACCAATTTGTAAACCAGTAAAAATAAGTAAAATAGATAAAATCATGGCTGCAATACATTCCATTCGTTCATGTCCATAAGGATGTTCATGATCAGAAGGCATACTTGAGAAATGAACACCAATCATTACAACGATAGTCGTCATAACATCACTTAATGAATGAATAGAGTCACTGATCATTGCATGCGAATGACCATAAAGACCAGCAAGGAATTTAAATACTGATAAAATAAAATTAACTATCATGGTTAAAAAAGAAACACGATAGACTGTTTCTTTATAATTCATAAGATCACTTCCTCTTATAATTTATGGTTATAAAGAAAATGTGTTCATGGAATCTTAGGGATGTTCTATTTTGGTTTACAATAAAGTGAATTTCAATTATAATAATGTCAATCAGAAGGAGGGGTTCTGAATGAATATTGATGGAAAAAATGTATCATTAAAGCGTAAAGATGAAATTAAACAAAAAATACAACAGTTACAAAATGAAGGAAAAAGAATTCCTAAATTAGTTGTTATATTAGTAGGAAATAATCAAGCAAGTCAAGTCTATGTACGTAATAAAGAAAAAGCTTGTGCTTATGTAGGCATGTTATCAGAAATAATGAGATTAGATGAATCTGTTTTAGAAGATGAACTTATTCAAGTAATAGAAAGATTAAATCATGATGAAACAGTTGATGGAATTTTAGTTCAATTGCCATTACCTCAACATATTCATGAAGAAAAAATCTTAGATTTAATTGATCCTAAAAAAGATGTCGATGGTTTTCATCCAATCAATGTTGCAAAATTATTCTTGGGACAAGATGGACTGGTACCTTGTACACCACAGGGGATGATGGTTTTATTAGATGAGATTCATTATGATTTAACAGGTAAAGAAGTGGTAGTTGTAGGAAGAAGTAATATTGTAGGGAAACCAGTTTCTTTACTTTGCTTACAAAGAAATGCAACAGTTACAATTGCTCATTCACGTACTGAAAATTTAAAGGAAGTCTGTCAACGTGCGGATGTTTTAATTGCCGCAATTGGGCAAGCAAAATTCTTTACTAAGGATTATGTCAAACCAGGGGCAGTGGTTTTAGATGTAGGAATGGATCGTGATGAGAATGATAAACTTTGTGGTGATGTCGATTATCAAGATGTTAAAGATATTGTTTCATACATAACACCTGTTCCAGGTGGAATAGGACCTATGACTATAGCTATGTTATTGGAGAATACATTAAAAGCTTATTATAATAGAGAGGAGTAAATATCTATGGAATATAATTTAAATGATATTGTTGAAATGAAAAAGCAACATCCATGTAAGAAATCTAATCAATGGAAAATTATTCGAATGGGTGCTGATATTAAAATCAAGTGTTTAGGTTGTGGAGCAATTATTATGTTCTCTCGTCGAGATTTTGAAAAACGTTTAAAAAAGGTGATTCCAGCAGATGAAAATTAGAAAAATAGAACCTAAAGACAATGCAGAAGTAGAAAAACTTATTAGAGATTGTTTAATTGAATTTGGTGCCGATAAACCTGGATGTGCCTGGGAAGATCCTAACCTTGACAAATTTTATGAAACATATAGCTCTCATTTTTATCAATATCTAGTTGTAGAAAAAGATGGTCATGTTGTTGGGGGATGTGGAATTGGTCCGGTTGATGGCTACTATGATGTTTGTGAACTACAAAAAATGTATTGTCGAAAAGAAATAAGAGGAACAGGAATTGCTCAACAACTACTTGATTTATCAATAGAATTTGCTAAAAAACACTATACATTGATTTATTTAGAAACATTTGCCAACATGGTTGCAGCCAATAAATTTTATGTTAAAAATGGTTTTGTTCCATTAGCTGTCCCAATTACTGAAGGTCCACATTATGCCTGTGATCGATGGTATGCAAAGGAGATTGGATAGACTATGTTATTTAAACATCAATATCAATTCTCTAAAAGAATGCAAATGCATGATATCACTCAACAAATTCAAGAAGATTTAAAAAAATCACAAATAAAAGATGGGATTATTGTGGTATATACACCACATACCACTGCCGGTATTACAATCAATGAAAATGCTGATCCAGATGTTGTGAGAGATATGTTGAATGGCTTTGAAAGAGCCTTTCCAACTAATCATCCTGATTATCATCATTTTGAAGGAAATTCACATGCACATATGAAGTCAACTATTTTTAATGCAAGTCAGACATTTATTGTTAGTGAAGGAAAAATAATTTTAGGAACATGGCAGGGAATTTATTTGTGTGAATTTGATGGTCCTAGAAATAGAACATATTATGTTAAAGTTTTAGAAGGTTAAAAAGACAAGATTTGTCTTTTTTCTTTAGTTAATAGTAAGGTACCTTGACAAATATTTAAAGAAAGTTTAAGATAACGCTGATGTAGGAGATGATTATATGAATAAAGATAAAATGGAAAATGGCAAAGTTTTACCTTTGTTAATAGAACTTTCGATTCCAGCAATGATAGGAATGATTGTTAATGCTATTTATAATATTGTTGATAGAATGTTTATTGGAAATGCACCACAATTGGGTTCACTTGGACTTGCTGGAATAACAATATCTTATCCTGTAACGCTTATTTTAATGGCATTGAGTTTAATGGCTGGAGTTGGTGGAGCAACTCGTTTTTCAATTGCTTTAGGTGCTAAGGAAGATGATGAAGCTCAGTATTATCAAGGAAATGCCTTGATGATTACAGTTCTTTTTGGTCTTATTTTTATGGTTTTTGGGAATCTTTTTATGAATCCTATTTTGATATTATTAGGAGCGAGTGAGGCTGTTTTACCACATGCACGAGCATATTTAAGTATTATCTTATATGGAGCAGTTTTTCAGTGTGTGGCGATTTGTGGAAATAACTTCTCAAGAGCACAGGGAAATGCTAGAAATGCAATGGTTTCACAATTGTTAGGAGCAGGATTTAATATTGTGTTTGATTATATTTTCATTGTGAAATGTCATATGGGGATGGAAGGTGCTGCTCTAGCAACGATTGGTGGACAATTTTTAAGTATGGTTTGGCAACTCACTTTCCTATTTGGTAAGCGTAGTATGATTCAATGTCGTTTAGCGCATTTAAAACTCAAGAAACATTTAACATATATGATTCTTAAAACTGGCTTACCTGCCTTTTTGATGCAGCTTTCTACGAGTTTATTAAATATTGTGATTAATGGAACATTAGGGAAATATGGTGGAGATACAGCAATTTCTACAGTAGGTATTATTACCAGTGTTCAAACTTTAATGTTGATGCCTTTAATTGGTATGACCCAAGGACAGCAACCTATCATTAGTTATAATTTTGGTGCTAAAAGAGTTGATCGTGTGAAAGAAACATTAAAATATACAATTATTGCTTCAAGTATAATTTCAGTAGTAGGTTTTTTAGCTATTCAATTTTTCCCAGGTATGATTATTTCAATGTTTAATCAAGAACCAGAAATTATTAAACTAGGAAGTACAGCTTTAAGAATATGGTTTATTTGTTTACCTATTGTTGGTTGTCAAACAATGTGTGCCAATTTCTTTCAAGCTATTGGGATGGTTAAACAATCTAGCTTTTTAAATTTATTAAGACAATGCTTATTATTGATTCCATTTATTTTAATTCTTTCATTGATTTTTGGATTATATGGAGTCTTTATTGCTGTACCGATTGCTGATTTGGTGGCTTTTTTAATCACTATGTTCTTAATTCAAAAAGAAATGAAACAATTGGGAGTCCAGATTTATGAATAATCAATGTCCAATATGTTCAAAAAACTGTTTATTATCTAACTTACAATGTGAAAAAGGACAAAAATATTTTCAACAAGATTTAACCAATAAACTCATTAAATGTGGACATATCTTAACCCATAAAACAGGTAAAAAAAGAAGTCAAGAGAACATATTAGAAATTCTATTAAAACATAAAGAAATATCCCAACGAGAATTACAAGAAATTCTTGATATAGAAGCTGGTTCAATGAGTGAAATTATTGCCAAGCTTGAACAAAGAGAATATATAAAGCGTTATAAAGATGAACGTGATAAACGAAGATACATTATTTCTCTTACAAAAAAAGGTTATGAGAAAATAACCAATAAAAAAACAAATGATGAAGATATGTTTGATATGTTATCAACTGAAGAACAAATCCAATTAAATGATATGTTAAATACGTTATTAAAAGAATGGTATATTAGACATATGAAATATCAAAAATGAGATAGTCCCTATCTCATTTTTAAATATATAATCTATTAAGCAAAAATAACAATTAAACAAGTTAAAATAAGAATACTTATCATAATACTTAATGAATTAACAGCTGCTGGAACTGGTGAATGACTTCCAAGTTTTGTTGAAAAAACAGGAGCAACTGCTGAAATAGGAGCAAATAAACATAAAACAATCATTTTTCTAACAATGTTATCTAAAGGTAAAAGAAAATAAACAATCAATGAAAGAATAATTGAAATTGTATAACGATTGATAAGAATTTTTAAGATTGTTTTCATTTGTGAAAAATCAAGTTTCACTTCTAAAAGAATACCAATCATTAACATAGCTAAGAATGCATTGGCATTTCCCGCAATACTGGTAATCGTTAAAACTTGGGTTGGAATTGAAATATGAAATAAAGATAAAAAGAATAAAACAATATATGTACAAAAAGGAATAGAAGAAAATAATTTCTTAATAATACTATAAAAAGTGGGTTTTTGATCAGAAGAAACAACAGTACTTGCGGCTGTAAATGTTCCTCCTAAACACATTAAAGCATTACCAGTATCAAAGAGACAAACATAAGCAATTGCACTTGCTGGAAAGAATGTTTGGACAAAGGGTAAAGTAAATGTTCCAATATTATATCCCGAAGTATTAATCATTGATAGAGCTTTATTCATAGGTGATTCATGATTTGATGAAAGATAACCAATGATATTCGTAATAACATTACCCATGAATCCAATGATTAAAGCAATCAATAAAACAGGAGTAATCTTTAAATTATTAATTGAAGATAAAAGTGCACAAGGTAATGTAATATTCATAATGATCGTTGATAAAAATTGTCCATGTTCTCTTTTACATATTCCCTTTGATTTTAATAAAAATCCAATCACAATAATAAGTATAAATCCAAAAGCTTTAATTAAAATATCTAACATATATTCCACCTCGGTTTTACATCATATCAAATTTTGTAAAAAATATTCGCTTTTTTTACAAAATGAAAATAAAAAAAGGAAACTAAATTTCCTTTCTGACATAACTTATTAAACGTGCACCTGGACCAGCATGTGTCCCAATAACTGGACCAACACAACCATGAAGAACTTCTCCAAAACCAAATTCATCTCTTAGAATTTGTTCAAATTTATCTAAACCATCATCATTACCAGTAAATCCAACACAGATAGGTTCATCAAAATCAATGTCTCCATCTTCATGAATCAAGTCAATAATTTTAGCAGTTGCTTTTTGTGTTCCTCTTGCCTTAGCAAACATTTCTAATTTTCCATCTTTTAATCCAATAATTGGCTTAAATTTAAGCAATGTTCCTGCAGTAGCGGCTGTCTTAGATAAACGTCCACCTTTATATAAATATTCTAAAGTATCAACAAAAGCATAAATACGAATACGATGTTTATATTCTTCTAAAGTTTTGACAATATCTTTAACATCCATATTTTGATCACGTAAAGTAACAGCTTTTAAAACAAGTAATCTTAACATTTGAGTCGTTGCTAAACTATCAATAACATAAATATCATCATATTTTGCAATCCCAGCCGCAATATTGGCACTTTGATAAGTTCCACTAATAACACTTGATAGCGTCATTACAATAACACTATCCCCATGTTTTTTAGCTTCCTCATAGTGAGTTAAGAAGTCTTGTGGGGATGGTTGAGATGTGGTTGGTAAAGTCGTACTTGTTGTTAAAAGATGATAAAATTCATCGGGTTGTAAATCAATACGGTCTTTATATTCTTGACCATTAATAATGACTTTCAATGGAATAATGTCTATTCCTAATTCTTTAGCTTGGTTTAAATCAATATCAGATGTAGAATCTGTTAAAATCTTAATCATTTTTTTCTCCTTGTGTCATTTCCACTTTAATTGTTTGTAACATTTTTTCTAGTAATTTTACTTCATCAGACGTAAAAATATTTTCAATATCACCAAGGACTTTTTTTATAAAACGATCATTATCACGATAAAAAGCTAAAAACTTCTTTGTGACTTGTAAACGATAAGATCTTTTATCTTCCTTACTTACTTCTTTAATCAAATATCCTTTTTCAATCAATTGATTGATTTTATATGTTGCATTGGGTTGAGAAATCCCCATATATTTCGCATATTCTAATATTGTAGGATGACCTAACATATAAATGATATCCAAACTAAATGCTTCCTGCATAGTTAATTCTTTTGAATTAGCACACATTGAAGCATAGAAGTTCATCTTAAAGATGTTATAGACAGATTGGAATTCTTTACTTAACATATTGCACCTCCTTTGATGATACTTAAAATATTTTAAGTACAGTATAATATAAAAATAAACTTTGTCAATCAAATAATTAAAAAATTTGAATTAAATAATGAAAAAAACAATCGCAATGACAATTCCTGCCAAAACATCACTTATAAAATGAACTCCAGCAAGAATACGACATCCACTTAATATCATTGCCACAATCAAAGCAAATATGCCAACATATATATTGGCATAAAAACAAATCAAAGCAATAATAAAAGCACTTAAGGTATGACGACTTGGAAAAGATTCACCATGTTTGTGACCAACCAATGGTTCAATATTCATGCAGTCATAAGGACGTGGACGATTTATGAGCTTTCTAAAAATGGTCACAAAAAGAAAAGCCCCTAATGGTTTATAGATTGCAGCGCTCAAATAAGGACTCTTGTTTAAATAGAGATAAACAAGGACACAAGGATAAAGACAAAAAGTGATATATGGGAAATATTGAGTCATAAAGATGACTGATTTTTTTAATTGAGGATGTTTTCTGATATAATCCAATGTTGTTTGATAAAATTGTTCCATATGATCACCCTTTCGCTTCTATTATAACCAAAACAATCCTTTAAGACAAATAGAAATAACTTGTATTTTAGCATGTTTTTAGATAAAATGTATAGGAAGTTAAGGAGTGATAATTTATGGCATTAACAGCCGGTATCGTAGGACTACCAAATGTTGGGAAGTCTACATTATTTAATGCAATTACAAATGCGCAAGTGGAAGCAGCAAACTATCCATTTGCAACTATTGATCCAAACGTCGGAGTGGTGGAAGTTCCTGATCATCGTTTAGATGAATTAACAAGAATTTTTAATCCTAAAAAAACAATTCCTACAACATTTGAATTTACTGATATTGCTGGTTTGGTTAAAGGAGCTTCACGTGGTGAAGGTTTAGGAAATAAATTCTTAGCAAATATTCGTGAAACTGATGCAATATGTGAAGTTGTTCGTTGTTTTAGAGACAAAGACATTACACATGTTGATGGAGATGTTGATCCAATTAGAGATGTGGAAACAATTAATCTAGAATTAATTTTTGCCGATCTTGAAACAGTTGAAAAGAGAATTGCAAAGATTGAAAAGAAAGCTAAATCTGGTGATAAAGAAGCTAAAGCTGAAATGGCGGTTTTAGAACCTTTAAAAGAAATCTTAGATGCAGGGAAACCAGCTAGAACAATGAATTTTTCTAAAGAAGATATTGATATTGTTAAACAATATACTTTATTAACAATGAAACCACTTATCTATGTAGCAAATTTAGGTGAAGAAGATTTAGAAAATCCTGATAGTAATCCTTATTATGTACAGTTAAAAGATTATGCGACAAAAGAAGGATGCGATGTTGTTCCTATTTGTGCTAAGATTGAAAGTGAATTAGTTGGATTAGATAAAGAAGAAAAAGCTATGTTTATGCAAGATTTAGGTATTGATGAAAGTGGTTTGGATAAATTAATCAAAGAAGCTTATGCTTTACTTGGACTTAATACTTTCTTTACTGTTGGAGCGGATGAAGTTCGTGCTTGGACTTTTAAAAAAGGTATGTTAGCTCCAGAAATGGCAGGAATTATTCATACTGATTTCCAAAAAGGATTTATTAAGGCTGAAACATATAGCTATGATGATTTAATGGAATTTAAGAGTGAACATGCTTTAAGAGATGCAGGTAAGATTCGTCAAGAAGGGAAACAATATGTAGGGCAAGATGGAGACATCATGTTCTTTAAGTTTAATGTTTAATGAAAGATAAAATAAGAAAAGTTATTCTTGTTATTTGTGTCTGTGTTTTTGCTTATTCGGCTTTTCAATTAGGAAAGATTTTCTATGAATATTATTCTATTGAAAAAGAATCTGAAAATTTGATTGATGAATATGTTGTAGAAAAGGAAGAAAATCCAATTCAAAGAGCAGTTAATTTTAAAGCATTACAAGCAACAAATCCAGATGTTATTGGTTGGTTATATATACCAGATACAAAAATTGATGAACCCATCCTTAAAGGAAAAACAAATGATACATATCTTTATACAGATATATATAAGAAAAAAAATAAAGCTGGTTCAGTCTTTATAGATGAAATAAATAAGAAAGATTTTAGTGATGATAATACTATTATTTATGGTCATAATATGAAAAACGGATCTCGTTTTCATGACTTAAGATATTTTGTCAAAGAAGATTATTATAAAAAGCATTCAACTATATATATTTATTTACCTGATGGTAGTGTGAATGTTTATGATGCCGTGGCATCAGCTGTTATTAAATCAACAAGTTCAATGTATCAAAAAGGCATTGATTATCCTAAATATGTAAAAGAGATTCAAAAGATTGCCTCTGTTCAATCTCCAATAAGTGAAAAACAAAAACCATTTATTATGTTAAGTACTTGTTATAATGGAACAGATAATCGTTATATTGTCTATGGACAATTTAAAGAAAATATTAAGCAATAAAAAAATCACCGAGTTATTGGTGATTTTTCTTTTCAGAAAGGAGTCTCAAATTCTTTTAACATATTTAATTGGGAAATTGGAAAGCTCGCGCTATTTAATGTTAAAAGAACAAAAAACTAATATTTTATTGAACTGCTAAAATATATCTTCCTGACATATATATTATGACATATTTTTTATAAAAGTGGGGAAAAAATTAACAAAAAAATAAAAAAATATATTTGATTTATTTTTTTATCTTGGGTTCTTGAATAATTTGATTAAATAGATGGAAATGGTTAATAATTTCAAATAGAGTTCATATGATAGAAAGGAAAAGAGGTGTAGTATGCTCACACAATTTCATGAAAAAGCACAGAAAGCAATTGTGATTGCTGAAAGTATTGCTTTTGATTTAGGACATAGTAGTGTTGGAAGTGAACATCTTCTTTTGTCTCTTTTGAAAATGAAAGATTGCCCATTTTCAAAGATATTGAAAGTCTATCAAGTTACTGATGAAATGATCTATGATGATATTGTTAGGTTGTTTGGTGAAAAAGATATACAACCTTTTTATATGGAGTATAGTGAAGTCGTCAAAAAGATTTTAGAAGATGCGATGAGTATGAGTACAGTGAAAAAAGAAAGTAAAGTTTCTTTAAATACATTATGTATTGCTATGCTGATGCAAAAAGAAAGTGTTGCCGTTGAATTACTTAATAAATATCATGTTCCTTTTGATGAAGTCAAAAAGGAATTAAGTGAAGAAAAATCCCTTTTACATGAATTAGATTTAATTCATGAATTAACAAACTTTAATCAATTAGTAAAAAAACAAGAAAGACAAATGATAGGTAGAGACAAGGAGTTAGAACAACTCTTTTTAACTCTTTGTAAAAAAGAGAAAAACAATGCTTTATTAATTGGTAAAGCAGGAGTAGGAAAGACCGCTTTAGTTGAGAAATTAGCTATTAAGATTAATAATCATGAAGTTCCAGATTCCTTGAAAAATAAAGTGATTTATGAATTAAGTCTTTCTAGTATTGTAGCTGGGACAAAGTATCGTGGTGAATTTGAAGAAAAGTTTAAGAAGATTATTGATAAGGTTATTTTAGCTAAGGATGCAATATTATTTATTGATGAAATTCATAATTTAATAGGGGCTGGTGGAGCAGAGGGAGCTATTGATGCTTCTAATATTTTAAAACCTTATCTAGCAAGACGAGATTTAACCATTATTGGTGCCACAACAATAGAAGAATATTATAAGTATTTTGAAAAAGATCAAGCTATGAATCGTCGTTTTGCAGTCATTAAATTAAATGAGAATACCAAAGAAGAAACGAGAGCTATCTTACAAGGATTAAAACAACAGTATGTTGATTATCATCATATCCAGATTTCTCAACAATGCATCGATGATGTCATTGACTTATGTGATGACTATCTGATATCTCGTGTTTTCCCTGATAAAGCTATTGATGTCTTAGATCTAGCTTGTGTTAAAGCCGTATTTTTAAAACAAAATGAGTTACAAAGAGAACATATTGAATGTGTTATTGAAGAAATAACAGGAATGACACTAACTAAATTATCTTATCAACATTTACAAGCACAATTGCAAAATGTGATTAAAGGACAAGATCAAGCAATTGAAACACTTGTTGAATCATTAGAATCACTTGCCAAATATCCCCATCCAACCAAGCCTAAAGGCATTTACTTATTAGTAGGAAGTAGTGGAATAGGGAAAACCCAAACAGCTAGAGAATTAGCTCGTTTACTTCATCGTCATTTTGTAAAGTTAGATATGTCGGAATATAGTGAACCAGCCAGTGTTTCTAAAATTATTGGATCTCCACCTGGCTATATTGGTTATGATGATCAATCTTCATTGCTTCATGATCTTATCCTATATCCTAATAGTATTCTTTTATTAGATGAAATAGAAAAGGCGCATCCCCAAGTCATGCATCTTTTCCTACAAGTTTTTGATGAAGGCTTATTAAAAGATAATCATCATCATAAAATATCTTTTAAGGATACAATCATTATTATGACATCAAATGTAATGTCCAATAGTCAATCCATAGTTGGTTTTAAAAAAGCAATGATGTCTAAAAATACATTAAAAGAATCATTTTCTCAAGAATTTTTAAATCGGATTGATGAAGTCATTCATTATCAACCTTTAAAGAAAAAAGACTTAAAAGATATTTTAATTCAAAATTCACCTATTGAATTATCCCAAAAGATGATTAATGATATTTTAGAAGATTATGATTCTTCCATTGGAGCAAGAGCCTTATTAGCAAAAATGAAGAAATATATTGTTTCTAAAAATAGATAAATAAAAGAACGAAGGAAATTACTCTTTCGTTCTTTTATAACTTATGATAGAGTTATAATTAGGTGAATAAAATGAGTGAATATATATTACAAGCAAAGAATTTAACAAAGATTTATGGATTACATAGTGAAAATGAATTTGAAGCATTACATGGGATTGATTTTACTGTTACAAGTGGTGAGTTTATTTGTATCATGGGACCAAGTGGAAGTGGGAAGTCTACATTTATCAATAATATTTCAACCATTGATATGCCAACTTCTGGTTGGGTAAGGATTCATGATATTGATATAAGAACAATGTCCTCACATGAAATAGGTAAATTTCGTTATCAAAACTTAGGGTTTGTTTTTCAGGACTTTAATCTATTAGATACTCATACACTCTTTGAAAATATAGCGATGCCACTATCCTTGGCACATATCGATAGAACACAAATAATCCAAAGAGTCCAAGCGATGGCTAAACAATTAAATATTGAACAACTTTTAAACAAATACCCTTACCAATGTTCAGGGGGACAAAGACAACGTGCTGCGATTGTTAGAGCGTTAATTAATCAGCCACAAATTATTATTGCTGATGAACCAACTGGTAATTTAGATAGTGAAAACTCTCATGAATTATTGATGTTGTTGAAGAAACTCAATGAGGATTATCAAACAACAATTATTATGGTCTCTCATGATCCTTTTATTGCTTCTTATTCTTCGAGATTAGTCTATATTAAAGATGGTTATATTGAACAGATGATTAAACGTGAAAGTCTTACACAAGATGAATATTTTCAAAAGATTGTTGAATTAAATTCTGCTGAATCAAGGAGACATTTTCAATAATGATTCAAAATGCTTTCCAATCTATTAAAGATGATTTTCAACGTTCATTATTTTATTGGTTAACCTTTGTTTTAACAACAATTTTTATGTTTGTCTTTTTTCAAATAGCCTGTTCTCCTTCAATTGGAATGACTTTTATTGATAGTCATAATAGTATTGTAACAACTTTAAGTGTTTTTGTTATTTTTATTTGTTTACTAAGTGTTTTCTTTGCTAATGATTTTTATGTTAAGAAAAAATCTAAGGAGCTTGCAATTCAACTAGTATGTGGGGCAACTTTTCGACAATTAACAGTCTTTCTATTATCTCAGACAGTTATTTTATTTTGTCTTGCTATTCCGATTGCTTTTTTGCTTTCTTATCTTTTATTATCGCTATTACCTTTAACTATAACATTTTCTCAAGAAGGAATGAATGTAACTTTATCTATGATGGCTTTTGAAGTCTTTTGGTGTACAATATTAAATCTTGGTTATGCTTATAGAAGCTCAATTGTTATGCTTATTCAAGGTGATAGAGCTTCTTTAAAGCAACCACTTTCTTTACCTTTTCATTTTAGCAAACAGATGAAAAAAGGTCTTATTTTAGTGATGTTTGTAGGACCTATTGTTTTATTATATATTTATGGAAAAGAAACATCTTCAACGATTTTATTTTCAATGATTGGGATGATAGGTTTATATCAATTCTTAGGTCAAGTAATCATTCCTGATATGAATCAATGGATTCAACAAAAATTAGATTCTTATCTTTCTTTAGTTTATTTAGGTTTTTTAAGACGAGATATTATTTTTATGAAAAATCATATTGTTTTTCAAATAGCAAGTGATGTTTTAATGATTGGGTTATTTGTTATGGGGATTGATAATACATTGTATATGATTTTGATATATGTTTCTTTTTTAGCAACACATTGTCTTTTGTCATTAACGATACTTTTTCGTTTTTCAACAGAAATGATAGAAAGAGAAAAGCTTGTTGTGACTTTAAAAAGAATTGGTTATGAAAATGATGCTTTAAAGAAGATTTTAAGAAAAGAAATTATTTTGTTGTATGGAATGATTTTATTGTTAGGCTTATTTTATCTTTTTAATATTTTATTATCTTTATATCTTCATGGGTTAATGGATTTTATGATTTTGGTTGTTATGATTTTGACATTTATGATTCCTTTAATGCTTTGTGCTATCATTAATCATTATCAATATCAAAAACAAATGAATATCGATTGATAGACTTCGACAAACGAAGTCTTTCTTGTTATAATGGAAAAGAAGGTGATGAATGATGTATAGTGTGATTATTTTGTGTGCAGGTAAAGGAACAAGAACTGGTTTGGATTATAATAAGATGTTATTTTCTTTTGGGAATCAAACGGTTTATGAAATGACTTTACAACGTTTTACAAGTGATAAAAAATGTGGTCAGATTATTGTCGTGACACAGTCATTTGAAAGAAAAGATTTTATGAAGTTATCTAATGATGCACGTATTGAATTTGTTAATGGAGGAAAAGAACGACAAGATAGTGTATTTGAAGGTTTACAAAAGGTGAAATATGATCAAGTATTGATTCATGATGGAGCAAGACCTTATGTAAAACAAGAATATATTGATTCATTGTTAGAATGTTTAAAATATCATAAAGCTTGTTTGTTAATGGTTCCTTGTAAAGATACAATAAAAAAAGTGATTAATGGAAAAGTTGTAGAAACATTACAAAGATCACAATTAATGCAAGCACAAACACCACAAGCATTTGATACAAAAGTTATTTTAGATGCTTATACAAAGGCAATGCTTGAAGGATATCAGGCAACTGATGATGCCCAAATGGTTGAGCATTTTAGTGATGAGAGTGTTTATGTTATTGTAGGAGATTATGAAAATAAGAAAATAACAACCCCAGAGGACTTATTGGATATTTCTTGAATATGATGAAAGGGGTGGTGTTGTGAAAAAGAACAAACATAGTTTATTAGTTATAAGTGTACTTGTTTGTGTATGTCTCATTGTTTATGTATTCTTTCCAAAGCCAGCATGTTCCTTATCTTCTTTTGATAAACGAGCAATCTGGTTTTCTTATTCAGACTTAGCAAAGTTTTCTTATGATTCTCAAAAAGCTTTTACTAAAGATTTTCAGACGGCTATTAATCGAGTTGAAAAATATAAAATAAATACTGTTATTGTACAAGTACGTCCTTTTAGTGATGCTCTTTATCAATCAAAATTATTTCCTATATCTCAAGTTATCTGTCAAAAAACATCTTTATCTTTTGATCCTTTAAAAGAAATGACAAAGATTGCCCATCAAAAAGGATTAATGATTGAAGCGTGGGTTAATCCTTATCGTATTTCTTTAAATCAAACAACATATCAACAGTTTATGAGTCAATCACCAAAAAGTGCATGGTTAAAAGATACAAAGTTAACTATTGGTTATGAACCTTTTAAATATATTTTAAATCCAGCTAGTCAAGAAGTTAGAGATTATATTGTTGCAGGAGTCAAGGAAATTGTTGAAAATTATGCGATAGATGGAATTCATTTTGATGATTATTTTTATATTGAGGGAACCCATGGGAAAACAACTAAGAATCAACGGTTGGATAATGTTAATACATTGATAAGTGATGTTTATCAATGTATTAAAGCAATAAATAAAGATGTAACGTTTGGGATTAGTCCTCAAGGTAATTATGAAAATTGTATAAATGAAGGGGCAGATGTAGATATTTGGCTTAAGGAAGAAGGTTATGTTGACTATGTTATGCCACAAATTTATTGGAGTGACCAATATGGTGAGTCACAAACAAAAATGTTTAGTCAACGCGCTAAGCAATTTGCAGGATTAAAACGTTGTCAGGATGTTGCTCTTTATGCAGGACTTGCACTTTATCGGGCTGGTGATGAATATGATGTTGATCAAGGTTGGAAGCTAGCTGATGATAATATTTCTCAACAGGTTCAGATTCTTTCTTTAAATGGATATAAAGGATTTGGTTTGTTTAATTATTCATCTTTGTCTAAAAAAGCAGCAATAAAAGAAATGGATGAACTTTTAAGAGTCCATCCCTATAATTCGTAGTTGACATTTATTTTATTTCTGTTATGATGTCATGGAGCCGACATAAAACCTATTTCGCCCAAGTTGGGTGTCGAGAAATAGGTGGATGCAGAAAATGAGATGAATTCGTTCATCTCATTTTAATTATCTAGAGAATTTAAAAATTTTTTCCAAGCATCAGGATGATCAACAAAATATTTAGGACAGATTTTTCCTGTAACATCATAATGTCTAATCACATCATCTTTATCTAAATGATAGGTTTGTATTAAAGCTTTGACTAATTTTTGTAAAGATTGATAAGTCGCTTGATTAAATTTTCCACTTTCATCTTTATGGCAACATTCAATAGAAATTGTATCTCGATTACGATTGTTAGAGGCATAGGAAACTTCGTTAAGTGGAATACATTGAATAATTTCACCTTTTAGTCCAATAATAAAATGACTAGAGACAGAAGCTGTTTTTTTAGTTTTAAGACTTTCAAAGTAATCATGATTATTTTGTGCTGTGGAGTTAGGATTAGCGGTATAATGAATGACAATTCCATTAACTTTATGTAGGGATTTACCACTTCTTGAATAAGGGTTGATAGTTAAAAATTGATGCTGAATTGATAATCCTTCAACATTATATTCTTCTATATCATTATGGGTTTGAACAATAAAATAACATCCTACCATACCACACAACAATAAAAGACCTAAAAAAACAATAACCCCTTTTTTTAATTTCTTTTTCTTACGTTTCATAGTTTCACCTCATTGATATCCATTATAACAGAAAAAGATGAATGAATAATTAATATTTTATTAAGATGAATAAATAATAAGGGAAGGATGATGATTATGAAATATAAAATAGGAATTATATCTGATACCCATAATGTCTTAAGAGCGGAAGTTGTTGATGATTTAAAAACTTGTGATTATATTTTACATGCTGGGGATATCATGAAAGTAGAAGTATTAGAGGCTTTACAACAAATTGCACCAGTTATAGCTGTTAAAGGGAATAATGATCAACTTGAGCTTGATGTGGAAAAGTATTTTGAAATTGGTGGTTATCACTTTTATATGGTGCATCAATTGGGTAAAAAGCAAGATGTTGATTTTTATATTTATGGACATTCTCATCAATTTGCATGTTATAAAGAGAGTAATGTTCAATATATCAATCCAGGAAGTTGTGGAAGAAAAAGATTTTCTTTGCCACTTACTTATGTGATTTTGAATATTTTTGATGATTATTATGTGATTGAAAAAAGAGTGCTATAATCTCTATAGAATGACTGTTGATATTTTGATTTAAAAATATAAAATTTATTGATAAATTCATTGTATTTTTAAAAATGATATGCTATAATCTGTAAGCATGTAAATTTATTTACTGCCTGTCTATATGAAAGATATAGACCATTAGACCATAGGAGGAGGTAAAAAAATGAACAAATACGAAATTATGTTTATTGTAAAACCAGACGTTGAAGAAGATGCTAGAAATCAATTAATTGAAAACTTCAAAAACATTTTATCAAATGGTGAAGGTAGCGTTGATAATGTAAACGAATGGGGATTACGTGATTTTGCTTATGAAATCAAAGATTACACTAAAGGATATTATGTCGTTGTAGATACAACAACTACTCCTGCAAATATTGCTGAATTCGAACGTTTATCACGTATTAATGCGAATGTATTACGTCACTTAACTCTTAGAAGAGACTAAGAAGGTGCGTAGATATGATTAATCGTGTCGTACTCGTTGGAAGAATGACAAGAGACCCTGAATTAAGAAGAACAAATACAGGTGCTGCAGTAACAAGTTTTACTTTAGCACTTAATCGTAACTATAATTCAGCAGATGGTCAACAAGCAGATTATATTAACTGTGTTGTTTGGAACAAAGTTGCTGAAAATGTAGAAAGATATTGTTCTAAAGGATCTTTAGTTGGTGTTGAAGGTAGACTACGTTCTCGTAGTTATGACAATGCACAAGGGCAAAAGGTATATGTTGTGGAAGTTGTTTGTGACAGTGTTCAGTTTTTAGAAACAAAAGCTGCCAGAGAAAAAGCACAACAGCAACAACCTCAAGTCGCACAAGATAATTTCTATGATATGAAAACAGTGGATTTAGAAAAAGATTTTGATAATTCTTTTGATTCATTTGATATCATGGAAGACGATATACAATTTTAAGGAGGATAAGACTTATGGCATTCAAAAGACAAAGAATGGGTAGAAAGAAAGTTTGCTACTTTACAAAAAATAAGATTGATTACATCGATTACAAAGATGTTGAATTATTAAAAAGATTCGTATCTGCTAATGGTAAAATCATTCCTAGACGTGTAACTGGAACAAGCGCTAAATACCAAAGACAATTAGCAACTGCTATTAAACGTGCTAGACAAATGGCATTATTACCATACGTTGGTGAATAATTGATATTTAAAATCCTTGATAACTCAAGGGTTTTTTCTTTTTTCATAAAGATAATTGTATTTAAATGATACTAGTATGAATATGATATTAATTATAAATAAGTGGAATAATCTAGCAAGAAGTAACAATACTAAAATTAATCAATTGAAATAAAAATATTATTATTGTAAATAAATATTCAATATGGAATATATTTTAAAAAAGCGTTCCAAAAGCGTTCCAAGGAACGCTTTTAAATTTTATATTGTTTGAGTGGTGTTATTTTGTATAAATGGTACTCAAAATTCGCTTAAATATTAAAATGAAAAATGTCAGTTATATATGCAATATTCATATAAAAAGGGCAGAAACAAAGCTATCATTATTGTTAAAAGACAAAACATCAAAATTTTAGAATGAATGACAAATGATACTTGTAATCTGGAATGTGATATGGGATGCTAATTAGTAATCAGCATGATTTATAATAAGAACTAACTTTATTTATAAATTTAATAAATTAATTGTGAAATCATAATGTAACGATAATATATTTATTAAAATATTCAAAACCTCTGTAATTTCATCCAAAGGCTTTTATTACAAAAAAATTTAAAATTCTTGATAAATTTTTTTCATTAAATCAATAGATTCTTGATAGATTTTGAAGAAGTCTTTTCTAAATAACTTTATAAAAATTATTCTCTTTCATCTCATGTTAAGATAGAGGTGACAAGGGATGGTGAATCACATGATAGATGATTTTTTTAAAGAGGTATATTGTCAAGTTTATAAATTATGGATTTTGAATTATCAAAAAGAAGGGTGTCGTATTTATAGTCGAGCAGATGACCAAGTTATGATTGAAACAGAATATGGGTTAGGCTCTGTTATGTTTCACCCTTTAAATATAATGGAATTAACAGTGATTCATAAAAGTACTCAAAAGATTGAATTATATCTTCATTTTCAAATGAAGAACTTTAAACATGCGATTGATTTGTTTTATGAACTCATTGATACAATAGAAAAACTTATGAATCAACCAAAAATTAAAATATTATTAAGTTGCAGTGGTGGATTAACAACGATGTTCTTTGCTGAAAAAATTAACGAAGCTTCTAATATTATGAACTTTAATTATGAAGCTGAAGCTGTAGCATATACAAAAATATATGAAGTAGCTGACGATTATGATGTGGTATTATTAGCTCCACAAATATCATATATGCTTCCTCAAATACAAAAGATGCTAGAACAACAAATAGTCTTAACAATTCCAGCAAAAATATTTGGAACATATGATGTAGCAGCCATTTTTCATCAAATAGACTATGCTCTAGCAAATAAAAAAGCAAAACAAAAGAAAAAAGCATTATCACTTAAAACAGATATAGAATATTATGAAACAATTCTATCAATTGCGATTATACGGACAAAAGAAAATATTGTTATTGCTTATCGGGTTTATGCTCCAAACTATGAAATACTTATGGAAAATGATATTGTCAAAGAAATCATGACAATGGATGATATCTTTAATACTATTGATACAATTCTAGCATTATATCCAAGTATTACAAAGATAGGATTTTCATCACCAGGAATTATTCAAGAAAATTATATACGATTACCAGTTATCAATGGTTTAAATGATTTAGATATTGGAGCAATAAAAGCACATTACAAACAAAAGATTATTTTTGGTAATGATGTTAATACTGCAATAACAGGATATTATTATTCAATGAAACAAGGAAACTTGGTATCCTTATTATTCTATCCTCAAGGATTAGATTGTGGAGTTGGAACAATTATAGATGGTCAATTGATTAAAGGTCATAAAAATTTTGCTGGGGAAGTGAAATTCTTACCTCATAATATTGAAAATGTAGATATTCATGTTAATAGAACTCCAGAAGAAATCATTGAGCATTTAAGTAAAGTTATGGCATCTATGAGTTGTGTCATTGCACCAGAAACAATTGTTGTATGTTGTCGTGCAGTTACTGATATGAAGAAATTGAAAGAAAGTGTTATGCATTATATTCCAGAGGAATATATGCCAACTATTGAGCTTATTAATAATCATCAATTAAGAGATTATAGTTTGTTAGGTCAGTTAGTATTATGTTTAAAACGGTAAAAAACATCTTGTAAATCAAGATGTTTTTTGGGAGGTTTATCTATACTGTACTTTTTTAGTTTTACAGTCACAATATTCTTTTGAAGCATAAATCTTATGGAAATGTTCAGGTTGATTGATATCTCTTGTATATCCATCATCGTCATATAAAGTGTATTCAATTTCATCTTGAACATAGCCTAGTACATATAATTCATCAAAGTTCATATCACGAGTTGTTAAAGCTGGTTTTGCAAATGGAACAATATGATTTGGTTTAATAAAGAAAATCATTTCATTAAATCCTACATGAATATAATGATTACCTTTTTCTAACTCAATTTCATCATAATCACTTAATGAACGCATTCTTATTAACTTCATATTCTCAGGAAGATAAACAAATCGTCCACGACCATTTTGTTCATAAATAGGAGCAATCATAATAGCTTCACCAACCATTAATTGATCTTCAATAAGTCTTGCTTGTTTGTCATCTTCATAATCAAAAGCTAATGGTCTAAAATAACTTTCATCAGATAATGCTGCTTTCACAAGTTCACTATATAAATAAGGAATAAAAGCATATCTTATTTCAATCATATTTTTAAATATTTCAGTATGTTTAAATGCATAAAGTTCTTGTGCACGTTGACTTTGGGAATGATTTCTCATTAATGGCGTAAAGATTCCAAATTGTACCCAACGCATTAATAATTCTTCATTGGTATCACTACCAAAGCCACCTAAATCACCACCACTATAAAGAAAACCACACAAGTTAATATTAGGCATTTGTTGAATACATAATTTTAAATGTGACCACCAAGCAAGATTATCACCAGTCCAGATTCCACTATATCTATGCATACCAATCATTGAACCACGTGAAAACAATAAAATTCTTTTCTCTGGTGAAAATCTTTCAAAAGCTTCACCTGCTGCTCTTGTTAAGTTATAACCATAAAGATTATGAACCTTATCATGTCTTACTTTTTGACCATTAATATCATGATAAAACAATTGATAATCTTTTGGATTACTAGATAACTTAGAAAACTGACCACGCATTTTAAAATAAGTAAATAAGTTTAATTCACTATCTCTTAATTCATCAACTAAACTATATGCTTCATTCAATCTTTCATCAGTATAAAAAATAGAAGGCTCATTCATATCATTCCATATCCCATCAATCCCTTTATCTAATAAGAATTGATATTGGTCTCCAAACCAATGACGATTATCTTCATTCAATACATCAACAAAATGACAATAACCAGGCCATACACCACATTTAAAGTTCTTACCATCTTTATCCTTACAAAAACGATTTTGTTTAACCCCTTCATCATAAACATGATATCCTTCTTTCACCTTAATTCCAGCATCAATAATTGGAACCATATGAACACCTTGTTCTTTAAATTCTTGAACAAGTTCTTCAAAATGAGGCAGATTCTCACGATTAATTGTAAAACTTTCATAATCTTCCATATAATCAATATCTAAATAAATAGCATCTAATGGAATCTGATTTTCTTGATATTGCTTAACAATATTTCTAAAATCATCTTCTGTTTTATACATCCAACGACTTTGATGATAACCTAATGCCCATTTTGGTGGAATATAACTTTGTCCAATTAATTGACGAAATTGTTTAGCTATATCTTTAAGATTATCTCCTTCAATTAAATAAATATCAAAATCATTATCATCACAAGTAATAATCAATTGATCAATTTCAGTTTCTCCAATATCATAACTAACAATTCCAGCAGCATCAAAAAAGACCCCTAATTGTTTTTTTCCATCAATAATAAAGAAGTTATGCGCAGCATATAAACTATTACGATCTTCAGTATGTTTAGCACCATCCATACATCTAGAAATATAAGTAAAACCACGCTTATTAATTCCCCGCATATTTTCACCTAATCCATAGATAATATCATTATCATCCATTGTATAAGTAAAAGTCATTTTTTCCTTGTTTTCCAATTGAAAAAATGCAATGTTTTCATCACAAATAGGAATTGATTTAACAATAGTATCAGTAGATATTGGTTGACCATATCTATATCTTTTTATCATTTTTATTTTCTCCTTTGCTAATTTGTAATAAAATAATATAATAAAAAATATAAATATTCTTGCATATATTATACAGAAAAATATAACAAATTTGATTTGGAGGTTTATTATGAAAAGTTTTAGAGAAAAACATAGTCATGGTGACAGATTGTTTCCCTTTGAATTTTTTGATCAAAGTGGCGAGGTTAATGAGCAAGTCTGTTTTTTACATTGGCATGATGAAATAGAGTGGCTTTATGTCTGTGAAGGAAAAATTAATATATTTGTAGATGGAATATCACATATCATCAATGCTGGGGAAATGTATGCTTTAGAACCGCATATTCTTCACTATATGATTGCGATTGAAAAAAGTCGTTATTTGACATGTGTATTTGACCGCCATTTATTAGAGTTTGCTTTAGCTGATTATGTATCTTGTCAATATATTAATCCTTTTATTGAAGGAAAATTAACAATTAAGAATCCAGTTATCTGTTCTGATTTACGGATTCAAAACACCTTTTTCAATATTTTAAATGAATACAAAAATCAACAAATCAGTTCTCAATTAAGCATTAAACTCAACTTATTATATATTTTTCAAGATCTTATCGAAAATAATTATTTAATTCCTCTAGAACAAAACAAACATAATTTATTAGCTGTAGAAAAAGTCTTACAATATATAGAAAAGAATTATCAGGAAAAAATTACCAGTCAATCTTTAGCCCAACTTGTCAATTATAACCATCAATATTTTTCAAGATACTTTAAAGAAAATACAGGTTATACACCAATTGAATATATTAATCATTATCGTATAGAAAAAGCTTGTGAATTACTTTTTGATATGGATTTATCTATATTAAGTATTAGTGTTGAATGTGGTTTTGATAGTTGTAGTTATTTTATTAAGAAGTTTAAAGAAATAAAAAGTATGTCACCTAAGCAATATCGTAAAGTCCTTTTAGAAAATTATGAAAAGGAACAAAGATATTTGATGTCAAAATCAGTAAAAAAGAGTTGAATATGAGAGAAAAAATCAAATTTGTTATATTTTTACATCTCAAATGAACAAGTAAGTTGTATTATTTTCACTTATAATACTTGTAGAACGTTTCTAAAGTAGACAGATTCTAGATGGTGTTTACTAATATTATATTTGAGGAGAAAAAATATGAAGGAAAAGTTTGAGAGTTTTTTTGAAAAGATTAGTCCAATGATTAATAAGATTTCAACCAATCGATTTTTACAAGGACTATCTGGGGGAATGATGGCAACATTACCAATTACGGTTGTTGGTTCATTTGCTTTATTATTAGTTGTTGTTCCTTTAGGACCAATTTCTACATTTATTCAAAATTCAGGTCTATCTAAAGTCTTTAATACTGTTTATACTTATACAATGGGTTTATTAGCTGTTTATATGGTCTTTTTCATTGCTAAAAACTTAGCAAATCAATATTTAAAGAATGATGATGGAATGACTGCTGCGGCCATTGCATTTTTAAGTTTTTTGATTGTAACACCATTAGGGGCAACTGCTGATGAAGTTACAGCGATTCCAACAACTTGGCTAGGTGCTCAAGGTGCATTTACAGCTATTATTGTTGCGAGTGTGAGTGTTGCTATTTATCGTTATTGTAAGGTTCATCATTTAACAATTAAAATGCCTGAAGGTGTTCCACCAATGGTATCTAATGTTTTTGAAGGAATTATTCCTTTTGTGATTGTTGCGGTTTTATTTATGGGTGTGAATTATGCTTTCTCTTTGACAAGTGTTGAATGTTTACATCAAGCTGTTTATACATTATTACAAGTTCCTATGCAATCATTAGGAGGAAGTATTTGGGCGGTTTTATTTATTGCTTTCTTTGCTCAAGTATTATGGTTCTTTGGAATTCATGGTCAAAATGTTTTATCACCATTTTATAATCCAATTTGGTTAGCTTTAGATGCAGCAAATCTTGCAGCTTATTCAACTGGAGTAGCAGGACCTAATATTGTTGGAAATGCTTTTTACAATATCTTCTGTTTTGGTGGATATCAGATTGCTTTATGTTTATTGTTATTACGTGCAAGATCTAAACAATTTAGAGAATTTGGTAAATTGGGAATTGGACCAGCAATCTTTGGGATTGGTGAACCTTTAAACTTTGGGATGCCATTGATCTTAAACTTTAAATTTATTGTTCCTTTCTTAACTAATGGGGTTTTGATGTTAGCAGTTGCCTATCTAGCAATTGCGAGTGGTCTGGTACCACATCTCAATGGTACAACGTTTGTCTTTGGGTTACCATTTGGAATAGGAGCCTTTTTAGAAGGTGGATGGAAAGTTTTAGCATTAGCTATTGTTGTTAATATTATATTACCTTACTTCTTATGGATGCCATGGGTAAAAATGGCTGATAAAGAAGCTTATCAACAAGAACAAGGTGCTCATAAGGAATAGAAATATTCCTTTTTTTCTTTATGTTAATAAGGAGTATCAATTTTCTTAAATTGTGCTATAATATGCTATACTTTATATGTTGAGAAAGGGCGATATTATGGGTAGAACAAATACAAAGAAAATGGTACAAGGAGCAATGATAGCAGCAATCTTTGGAGCGTTATCGTTGTTTAATACATATACTGGAAGTATGTTTGATGTGTTGATTTGTTATGTGATGAGTGTTCCTCTTGTTTGGTATGGTTATACTTATTCTTTAAAAGATAATATCATTGTCTGTGTTGTTTCAATGTTTGTTATTGCTATGATGGGATTGCCTTTCTTTGTTATTTCATCAATTGAGTCATGTTTAGCTGGTTTATTTATTGGTGAGGCTTTAAAACGTAAAGCTAAGAAAGAAACAATTTTATTTGGAACATTAGCAGTGACTTTCCTTAATAATATTTTGATTTATGAAGTTTTTTCAGGATTATTAGGGGTTGATCTCATTGCTGAGATGAGAGATATGTATATAACCATGATTCAACCTATATCAGCTTTATCAAATAGAATATCATTAGAGTTTTTTATAGCTTTGGCACCACTTTTTCTATTAATGGTATCAGTCATGGAAATGTATGTGATTGTTTTAATGTGTCAGATTATTTTAATGCGTTTAAATATTCAATTTCCGGGTTCATTTCATATTGCAAATATGCATTTAAGTAAACCTGTGGGATTGATTTTATCAATTGGTCTCGTGGTTTCTTATGGGTTAGTAAAATTTGGTTATGTTGATAGTATTTATTTAACTTATCTATATACAATTTGTGTTGTGGTTTTAGCTTTACAAGGATTGGCTTTTTTATCTTGGTTGTTGATTGTGAAGGAAAAAGCTAAATTTATGATGTTTGTGTTGTTGGGTTTATTTATTCCAATGGTTAATACTTTTTATGTGGTTATTGGAATCGTTGATATATTTAGTGATTTAAGAGAAAATATATTGTATAATAGACATAGCAATGATTAAAGGAGGGATGAATAATGGCAAGAAAGATTCTTCAAGCTAGAAATATTATACTAGCATTATTAATTGGAGAATGTGTTTTGTTATTTGGTTTATATCTTTTGTTAAATGGACCAATGTTATTTGCATTTGCAGTTTATGCCTTAATTAAGAATATCTTCCTATTCATTGTCTTGGCTTATCTCACGTATCTTGTGGAAACAAATAATATGAGTGTTGCTGATGCATTAGATGTTGATGCTAAGAATGCTTTGATTTTTGGTGGTATTGCTTTGATTCAATATGATGAAACAAGAAATGTTGTTTGGACAAGTGATTTGTTTAAAGAAATGAATATTAATATTGTTGGAGTTAAGTTATTAGAATGGCAACCTCATTTGGCTTCACTTTTTGAAGATGAGGATATTAAGGTTGTAGATATTAAAGGTAAGAAGTTTGAAGCTTATAACAGTAAAGAAACAAAACTTATTTATCTAAAAGATGTCACACAGTTTTTATCTTTACAACAAGATTATTTAGATCAGCAAGTTTGTATGGCTTATATTACAATTGACAATTATGAAGAAACTTTGGAAAATGCTGATGAACCGAAGATGGCGATGATTCAAGCAAAATCAAGACAGGTTATTGTTGATTGGGCTTATTCTAATGGGATTATTATTAGGCGGTTTAAATCAGGTGGTTATTTAGCTTTCTTTAATGAAAGAATTTATAAAAAACAAGTAGAAAATAAATTTGCAATATTAGATACTTTTAAAGAGATGTCTAGAGAATTAGATGAAGTTATGACTTTAAGTATTGGAATTGGCCGTGATTCAAGAGTATTAAGAGAACTTGATGATATGGCATCGGCAGCTTTGAACTTAACTTATTCTCGTGGGGGAGATCAAGTTGCTGTAAAATCAGGTGATGATAATGTAAAATTCTTTGGTGGCAATAGTGATACTTTTGAAAAGAGTAGTAAAGTTCGTGCCAGAGTTATTGCACAATCGTTAGCTGGATTGATAAAAAATTCGAGTCAAGTTCTGATTATGGGACATAAAAATTCGGATTTGGATTCATTTGGAGCGTCTTTAGGTGTTGCTAAGATTGCTAAGGCTTATGGGAAGAAAACAAATATTGTTGTTGATTTAGATTCAATTGAGAAAAAAACCAAAGATGTTGTGACGATTGTTAAATCAGATGAACGTTATAAAGGTTTGATAGTGACTTATACGGAAGCAATGGAGCGTATCAACAAGAATACTTTATTGATTATTGTGGATAATCATAAACCAAGTTTAGCTATTTCAAGTGCTTTGTTAGAGCGTGTTAGAAATAAAGTGATTATTGATCATCATCGTCGTGGTGAAGAATTTATTGAAGCACCAGTTTTAACTTATTTAGAGCCAGCGGCTTCAAGTACTGTTGAACTGGTTGTTGAATTGTGTGATTACCAAAATGTGGATTTGAATATTAATGAATTAGATGCTACTATTATGTATGCAGGTATGTTGGTTGATACGAACAACTTTAAACAAAGAGTAGGCGTTCGTACATTCCAGTCAGCTGCGCAGTTAAAAGAATTACAAGCTAATGTAACTCAAGCTTATGAATTCTTAGAAGATTCTTATGAAGATACTTTAAAGAAATTATCAATTACTCAAGAAGCATATCAATATAATGACTATATATTGATAGCATGTGGTCAAGAAAATCAAGAATATTCACGTACGATGTTAGCTAAAGCAAGTAATTCTATGCTTGAAGTAAGCAGCATTAAGGCTTCTTTTACCATTGGTCGTGTTTCTAAGACAATGGTAGCGTTAAGTGCAAGAAGTGCTAAGGATATTAATGTCCAAATTATTATGGAGAATATGGGTGGTGGTGGTCATTTTAGTATGGCTGCTGCACAATTTGAAAATCAAAGTATTGAAGAAGTAAGAGTTTTATTAGAAGAAAAAATTAAAGAATATTTAGATGATAGAGGTGAAGTATAATGAAAGTTATTTTGACTCAAGATGTAAAGAAAGTAGGAAAGAAAGGCGAAATTGTGAATGTTGCTGATGGTTATGGGCAAAACTTTTTAATTAAAAATAAGTTGGCTGTTTTAGCAACTGCACATGGTAAGGAAATTGTTGCTCAAAATAAGGAACAAGAACGTTTACAAGATTTAGAAAATAAAAAGAAAGCTGAAGAATTAAAAGCTGTTTTAGAAGGAATTACATTGGAGTTTTATTTATCTTCAGGTAAAGATGGAAAGACTTTTGGTAGTGTTTCAACAAAGAATATTGCTGAAGAATTATTGAAAAAACATGATATTAAGATTGATAAAAGAAAATTTATTAATGCAAGACCAATTCAAGCATTAGGATATACAAGATTAGAAATTGAATTGTATAAGGATGTTATTGCAACAATTAAAGTGCATTTACAAGAAAAATAAGGAGTGAGCAAGATGGCCAGAGAATATCCCCATGATATAGAAGCAGAAAGATCTTTATTAGGTTCTATGCTGATATCAAGTGACGCTTGTCAAAATATATTAAGCCTAGCAACAAAAGATGATTTCTATTTGGATAGCCATCGCATTCTTTTTGAGGCTATGCAATCTATTGATAGTCAAAATAATCCTGTTGATGTCACAACAGTAACATCTTATTTAATTGATAAGAAGTTATTGGATAAAATTGGTGGGGTTGAGTATTTATTACAATTAAGTGAATCTGTTCCAACAACTGCTCATAGTGAGTATTATTTAAAGATATTAAATGAAAAATCATTATTAAGAAGATTGATTCAAGAGTCAACTGAGATTATTGAACATGCTTATGGTGATATTGGAAATATTAATGATTTTATTGGTGAAGCAGAGAAGAATTTTTTAAATGTAACAAGAGATCGTAATGCTGGTGAATTTCAAGATGTTAAATCAGTTATTCAAAAAGTAACAGATCGCTTGGTTATGTTACAAAAGGCTGATGGAAAAATTTCTGGTGTTAAGACGGGATATTATGATCTAGATCGATTAACATCAGGCTTTCAAAAAGGTGATTTGATTATTTTAGCAGCAAGACCTTCTGTTGGAAAAACAGCTTTTGCCTTAAATGTGGCTTATAATGTTGCTTATAAATCAGATGAAGCAGTTGCTGTATTTTCATTAGAAATGCCTGCTGAACAATTAATTCAACGTATTATTTGTTCGGCTGGAAGTTTAAATGCTGAATCATTGCGTTCAGGAAGTATTTTGAAAGAAAATAACGAAAGATACTATGCTGCGGCTGATAAAGTTTCTAAATGTAATCTTTATATAGATGATACACCAGGAATTAGAGTTGGTGAAATAGCTGCTAAGTGTCGTCGTTTAAAACGTGAACAAGGCTTGAAAATGATCATTATTGACTATTTACAATTAATTTCAGGACCAGCAAATAGTCGTGAATCACGTCAACAGGAAGTTTCTGATATCTCACGTCAATTAAAGATGATTGCCAGAGAGTTAGAAGTTCCAGTTATTGCTTTAAGTCAGTTATCACGTTCAGTAGAAAAGCGTGATAATAAACGACCAGTTTTATCTGACTTAAGAGAATCTGGGGCGATTGAACAAGATGCTGATATTGTTTCATTTATTCATCGTGAAGATTATCAAGATCCTAAAAAGGAAGCAGAAACTCAAGGCGCTACAGATATTATTGTTGCTAAGCACCGTAATGGGGCATTAGCTGATATTCGTCTTGTTTTCTTGAAACAGTATAGTAAATTTGCTAATCCTGCAAGAAGTGATCAGCAAGTCAATCCATTAGAACCAACAAAAGATTTAAGAACATAATGAAAAGACTATAGTAAAATAACTTCTAAAAGTTATTTCACTACAGTCTTTTTAAGTTCTTTGATCAAATTGTTGATGGCATGATGGACAAGTTACTGTAATTTCACCTTTACCTCTAGGAACTCTAAGGTATTGATGACAGTGTGGGCATTTTAAATACTTATGCGTTTTTCTATATTTCCATTTATTTTGTTGACGTTTAAAGAATTTTCTTATTCCTGCTGTTTTTTGTAAATACCAATCATTTTCTGCACGACGTTTATAATATTGTTTAGAGAACATTCTAAACAATGTATAAATAATAATTGGATAACAAATAAATATAACCGGAGGATATACAAAAGAAATCACCGCTAAAATAATATAGAGAATAAATAAAAAATTTCCCAACTGGTCAACACCATATCTACCATACATAAAATTTCTCAACCATTTCATTTTTATCACCTGAATTCATTATAGAGATGAATTATGAATGAAATATGTACAATTATGATTTCTTTTATAGTATAATAAGATATCGTGGAGGTTGATATCATATGTATAATCAATATCGTGAAGGATGGCTTGAAGTCATATGTGGGTGTATGTTTGCGGGAAAGACAGAAGAACTCATCAGACGTATTAATGTATTATCCTTTGCTAAAAAGAATATTATTGTTTTTAAACCAAAAATTGATAATCGTTATTCGGAAACAGAAATTGTTTCACATGCTGGAACAAGAGTTCCTTGTATTGTGGTTAATGATTCTAAAGAAATTTTAAAATATGTTAAACCAGATACAGATGTTGTGGCAGTGGATGAAGTACAATTCTTTGATCATGATATTGTTGATGTTTGTGAATATTTAGCTGATCGTGGATTGCGTGTCATGGTAGCGGGGTTGGATAAAGACTTTAGAGGTGAACCATTTGGGGTTTTACCTGAACTTTTAACACGTGCTGAATTTGTTACAAAATTAACTGCTGTTTGTGCAAAATGTGGTGCTCCTGCAACCCGTACACAAAGACTTGTAGATGGTAAACCAGCATCCTTTGAAGATCCAATTGTTTTAGTTGGAGCTGTTGAACACTATGAGCCAAGGTGTCGTCATTGTCATGAAATTTTAAATAAACCACATAAATTTTAAAAGTTCACAAAAAAGACATATTTCTAGGTTATATTATTAGATGTCGAAAGACAAATACGATAGTATTGATTCCCCTCAAATCTATCATATATCCCTAAGAAAGAGATGTTTCCCCAAAGCATCTCTTTCACTTTTTTTAAAGTCCTTGAGGACTTTTTTCTTTTTCGCGTATTTTTTTAAGAAAAAACGTATAGAATAAGAAAAAAGAGGGGGAACTGTTTATGCGCCTTTGGCATCAAGATTTAATTGCATATTTACCATATCAACAATTATTAGGACAACATCGAGAAATATGTGCAATGCGAGGAAAGGGATGGAAAAGAAAACATCAAACTGTTGATTATGTTTATACCCATCCTTATCAATATTTATATCAATTTCATTTGTTAGTTATTCAAGAAATGGAAAAAAGAGGCTATCAGGTTAATCCATTGTGGAAAGATCCTTGTTATAGAGGGATACAGCTAGGATACGAAGTTTCTGAAATGACTTTCTGTCAAGATATCCAAGTATCTTCACCTATATATCCAGAACATAACGAAGCTTATCTTAAAGAATGTTTAGACAATCTTCACCAAAAAGGGATTGATATTTCATTATAAGTTCACAACAATTACAAATAATGTTCATACATGGTTCATATTGACACGGTATATTAAAAGTGTAAAGAAT
>OBJQ01000201.1_pt1 | contig 56489 bp, 46 predicted proteins | sample 1519921 | NCBI WGS metagenome assembly OBJQ01 (sample SAMN04209244, study PRJEB22552) | human gut metagenome | biome: gut; material: feces | host: Homo sapiens | place: USA: Oklahoma
AAAAGGGGATAGAAACACATGTTTTGTACAATTTTTAATTTTCAAACACGCTCTAGCAAAAATCTTGGTACCTACTATTTACCGTTTACTCCGAGACTATGAAGAAAATGCAGTTTACGGTGCTCGGCGGTCGCCATTCCGTTTTAGAACGGCCGCTTTCCGAAGCAAAACGGCCGTTCATTTTAGCTAATTAGTAGCCGATTACCTTGTATTGATTTTAATCGTATAATGCTTGGTGGGAAAAAGAATTGGATGCTTCATAATACTGCGAATGGCGCTACAGCAAGTGCCTTAGTGTATAGCATTTCCGAAACGGCTAAACTGAATCATCTTCGCCCGTACTACTATTTTAAATACATACTCACAGAATTACCGAATTTCTGTGATGAACAAGGAAATATAGATTCTACGAAACTGGATGATCTGATGCCTTGGTCAGACAAACTTCCGGACGAATGTAGAAAACCACGCCGCTAAAAAAGCGGCGTTTATTTTGACGTCAGGCGTATGATTTGACGTTTACTTATCTTCCTTCAGTATTTATACTTAATCTCTCCATTTTCGGACTTCAATCACTTCACCACTATCAACTTTAGTATATTTTGGCACATTATTTTCTGCCATAACTATAGCCCCTGAATTAATATGACATGAATCATCTAAAACGCACCCATGATCTACAATCGCTCCCATATTAATGATACATGCATTTCCAATTATACAGCCCGTATTAATTATTGCCTTAGGAAAAACAACTGTACCCGACTTAATAACTGCACTTTTTGCAATATATGCTGTAGGATGAATAATCGTTGCCAGTTTGCCACCTGCTTGTACAATTTTTTCTTTCCATTCTAATCTTCTCTTATTATCTCCAAATGCTGGATAAAATTCGGTGTCTGGATTTATATACGTCTGGTATTCATTACACATACCTGCTATTTTATAAATCACTGTTCCATATCTCTGTTCTTTATTGACAGCATCTCTATACCTGTCATCTAAAAATAGTATGTTTTCATTTCCATCTGCAGTAACATATTTTCGTAATGCACTAGCAACTTCACGGACAGCTTGTCCATGGCCTCCCGCACCAACAATAATTAATCTCATACTTTATCACCTTCACATTTACCTAAAAGTAATTGTTCTTAAAAATGTATTACTAACCCGTCCAAACACTTTGTCATAACAATACACCGTAATTCCTAAAACAATAATTGTAGCACCTAGCGTACTCCAATAATATACGGAAAAATTATGGAATCTTCCCATCAACTCAACCAAACACCAAGTACTAAAAGAACAGATAATTGGCCAATGCAGTAAATATATTATCATAGATTGATTAGCGAATTTATCTATATGCCAATTATCAAACCACTTTAATAACTGGTTTTCTGAACTGATGCAGACTAACATACTCATTGCATAAAAAATTTCCCAATATTGATTGATATGTAACCATTGTATTTTCAAAAGTTCTGCCACAATATTTTGTATTCCCGACATTAACCCAAGCATTACCACAAAGTAAATTATTATAATTTTCCCCCTGTGATATACAGATTTAAGGTTCTTAGATACTTCTGCTAATAAACTTCCGATATATGTCGCACCTATAAAAAATGTGTATGGAAATAGCAACAACCCTATTGCCACAATAATTTTTATTTTTTGATTATGAAACTTATAACATATATAGTTTGAAATGTAAATTAACCAAGAGCCTAACAACATATGTTTGATTATCCAAAAATTATTATTTAACTCGTTTCCTAGCATAAGACTATTCTTCACAACACTAATAAAATCAATCGCATTTGTATACTGATTCAATAACCATTGATTATTTACAATCATACCGCATTTTTGTGCAGAAAATCCAACAAAATTGTATAAAAGATAGACAAAAAAATTAGCAAAGAAAAATGGAATTACAAATCTAAAATATCTGTTTATGCATATTTTTATCAAGTCTGCACCATTTCTTATATCTTTTTTATTAAGTAAATAGCCACTCAAAATTGCAAATACACAGACCCAAAATTCTCCATTGATAATCATTCCCAGGGGAAATTTATTTACGCATTGCAGCCATCTTGGTATTCCTGCTCCTGCCACTGCGAAGCTCTCTGTATAATGGCAGAGGAATACCCCCCCTGCTGCCATAAATTTAATATTATCAATCCATTTTTCTCTCATACACCTTTTCTCCATATTTTAATACGCATTATGAAGCCATTTAAATGTTTTCTTTTTTTCTAATATACGTATCATATTGACCACTACTAAACTCATAACCAATACCAGAACAAATTTTAAAATACAATCTGTAAAATTGGATCCGGATATCCAATAATGTTCAACGATTCCTGCTAACGAAGCATGAACACAATATATAATTGTACTATATTTTCTTAATTTTTTTGCATCTACCCTTTTACATTTCCATTCACAGCTTATCAAATTATCAAATACAAAACAGCATACAGGTACAAGCATAAAATAGCAATCATTATCAACTGTCAAATGATATTTTGTAACTATAAAATACTCACCCATTAAAAGTACAAATGAAATGATTAAACCAATCTCACTTCTTTTTCTATCACTTATTTTCCCTTTACGGGCAAATATATAACCTAAAAAAATCCAAAATAGGCCAACTAAAAATCCATTGTATATTGTTCCTGGATATATTCTGTTAATCATAACAATAATTGAATTATCTGCCATTAGATTTCGATAATTGCTGTTAAGACAACAAATAACATATATAGCAAATGTAACTCCAAAAACTATTCTGTAATTCATCTTTTCTTTGTCACATACAAATACAAAACACATTCCAATCACTAATGCAGATATATACCATGATGCCGCAAACGTTGATCCAAAAAACAGTTTGACGATAAGTTTAAATGCATTGAATAATAAATTACCGGTTAAATACCCCCCCATTGGAAGAAAAATAGGCATTAAAACAATAAACCAAAAGCAGTAAAGTTTTATATTCCTTATGCAAAATTTTTTCAGGTATTTTAAATTTCCTCGTTTTTCAGTATTAGAAAAAAACAAATAACTACTAATCATAAAAAACAGTGGTACAGCAATTCTAAACAATGGATAGATTCCATATCTCCCCAATGTATGTATTCCTACAACCATAATTGCCATTATAAATTTTGCTACATCTAAAATTTCTATCTCTTTCCTCTGTTCCATAAGTCTTTATCCTATTTTTTTAATTTCCCAATAATTCTCCACATAATATTTAAAATATTCCCAATTCTTATTCTATTTGGATTCTTCAAATCAATAACTTCATAACAATCATCAGAATTATATGTATGTATTCCACAGAAACGTTCTTTTGAATCCACAATAATATCTTCCACACTTATTGTACGGAACATTTCTTCCTCGTACTCGTCTTCACTCAATTTCATAATATTATTAAAATGTAATTTAGTTCCATACCCATCCTGACAATCTTGTGCAACACGAATCAATTGATTATTTTCAAAAAATGTTTTACCAGCCAGTCTAGCATTAGCTAAACTTTTTACTATCGGGTTTTGTTTATGAGGCACCCATTCTTTTCCTTTTCGAATAAATATTGAAAGTTTCTCGGATGAGTATCCTGATTTAAGATCTTGCGTTAACAAATAATTTTCTCTTTCATGGTTTAATAATACAGAATCTACTAAACGTTTTCCTTGCATCCAACTTTCAATCTTTTCCCACTTATCTGGAAAGTGAATTGCCTTCAATACAAACAATTCTTTTCCTTCTGAGTATTCCGGCATCATATAATATTCATTTTTGTATTCAAAAATATAAGGAAAGGATAAATGATGTTCTGCTTCATATGCTATTTTCATCTTCCCTATTTTATCACCATTTATCTCTCTATATCCGATTAATCCTTTACTTTTTAGTCGATCAAACATTTCAAAAAACAAATACTCTTTCTCTCCTACAGATATGATAAATGGATCTGCTGCCCAATATCTTATAGTGTTCGGCAAAACAGTGAATTCTTTAGACTCTCCACCTTTTTCCCATAAAGATTTATCTTCTTTTTTTCTTATTGCAATCTTCCATTCCTCTCTAAACAATAAATCTTTAATATTCGATTTTAATTTATTACCTTTTATGATTACTCTGTCTGGAATCTTCACATATTGTCTAATAAACGGTCTTTGATCACCTGGACAATATATTCCATATGCAGACGCAGCATGAAATTCTTTTAACCATTCTTTTTTATTTATCGTTCCTTCTTTTACATGCCGATAATCATCACGTTCATTGATATAATAAATTTCCTGAAGATTGTTACATTTCTCAACTTTCTCATTTTTCATTCCATACAACCAATTAACAGGGAGATTATATCCTGCTGCTGTTGGAGTATATCCATACTGTCCATTTCTATAATTAATTTCTATAAACCAATATCTCCCATATGCTTTTATCATCTCTATATCAAAAATCCCCACATATCCGGTAGCAGAAACAAATTGTTTAATCTTCTCTTCATTGATTTCACTCATATCTGAAGAAAATCTCGCATATGATGTACTTCCCTTTCCAGTAGGATATGAGCGGATTTTATGAATAATGCCAGGAATCACAACTTGCCCATTTTTTAAAGCCATTCCCATAAGACCTATTTCTTCCTGCTCTGGATCATCTAGCAATTGCTGAAGCAACACTTCCTTATATCCTTGTTTTCTTAATATTTGAATTGCATTTGTATATTCATTATCATTATGACAAATTAATATATCCCCTTTGCTTCCCGCATATCCAGCATATGGCTTTAAAATGATTGGATATTGATTCTTTCTTTCACTCTCTGATAAAGAAAGTTTTATAAAATCTGGAACGTTCAGCTCTGCTTTTTTAGCAATTTCACTCATAACTGACTTATCTGCCAGCATTCGCATTTTTTCCTTTGCATGAGGTACAATAAAATATTCCTGTAAAGTTTCATAATTTTCATCGATCCAAAATGCCGTATCATCATCTGTTGGGAACATACCAACTTTTTCTTTACTTATCTGTCCATATTTTTGCAAAAGAGCAAGCCATTTCTTCTTATTATCTGGAAGTCTCAAATATTCTTTTGTGTACTTACTCTCAATTTTGCTGTATGTAGACACAAATGTTACATCAACACAACCCTCTCCCAAACTTCTAATGAGTCCTACAGCGTTAACACCTTTCGATCCTATTACAATTGCTTTACACATATCCATTTCATCTGCCTTTATCACTTAAATGACTTTTTTATCGTTTCTTTATCCATTTCTTTATCATAGACACTACCGGTATAATTGCCGGAATAATATCTTCTTTAAAAATTAATCCATGTGCTATTGATTCCTTAAATTCTTTTTTCCATTGTTTTAATGTAATTTTTCCATTGATTACGTGATTAAAATCAGTAGAATCATTCATGGTATATCCACCTTTTTTATTTATAATTTTATATTTTGAAATATCTATATTATTATACAATAAGTACCACAAAACAATAGAATACACTTCCGTGCCCAATGAAGTATAATTTCTTCCTCCCGGTCTCCAATTATACTCACTCACATACATATTTCCTGTGTCATTATCCATGAATATATCAGTATCTAACGATCCATCATATCCGAACTGCATAATTGCATGATAAAACTTATCAACAAACTCCTGTATATGTTGATCCAAAACCAAAGCTCCGTAAGAGCCAACTCCATAAGATTCTGGCCACTGTCTGATATTTTTTAAAACTGTATATGATACTAATTCAAAATTTTTTGATACCGCACCATAAGCTATAATTTCCGTTCTATTTTCCAAATATTTTTGACACAATATTCTTCTATAATTTTTCTTCTTTAATAGATCTATTGCAGTTACCATCTCTGACATATTTTTACAAATAACTATATCATCTTTGCTTCCTTCTCCACAAGCTGCCGGTTTTAAAATAATTGGAAAATCCAGTTGCTTATTTTCATCAAATTCATTCAGAATTATTATCTCACTCGCCAATGAATTAAAGCCTAATCTTCTCGTCAATTCAGTTTGTCGTAATTTATTTGAATAATATGTAATTTCGCCTTCTTTATTATTAATATTTTGTAAAATGAACTTAGAATATAACACCTCAAATTTCTCATCAAGCATTTGAACTATATAATCAACAGGTGTCGTAACACACGGTTTCTCTTTTTCCTCTGAAAACTGTTCTATAAGGAAATCAATTGCTTCTTTTCCAGAATCCACCCTATAGCATTTTGCCCAATATTTCGATTGATGTAACCAATCATGTTTCCATTGTTTCTTATTACAAATAATAATTCCATATGGCTTTATTCCATTCACACCAAAACTTCTGACTAGACCCAATTCATTAAAGTTGTTTGAGCTACCAATAATAATCATTTTTCTCATTTCACTTTTCCTCAATCTTTATATTTATTGTTTATTTGGGGTTAATACATCAAACTATGACTGGTGCAAAGCTCAAATATATTTGCAACATATCTCTATACATGTACTTTTTTATCGACTATATATTATTTTATTCACAAACGTCGGTGAACTGTCCCTTTTGTAAAGGACTTTAAATATAATAATCGATTTTATTAATTCATAGAGTCTCTTGCTTTCAGGAAATTTATATCTTCCTATCGCTTTTATCATTCGTATAAAATAATATGTTTGAGGAACATTTGCATATATCATTAGATTTTTAAATCCACTCTTTTTATATAAATGCACTGCTGGGAGATAGATATTCGCCACATTTAATTGAAGTAATTCCCTATCATTTTGTAGCGCGATATCTTCTATCTCTTTCATCAAAAAGCTTCCTACACCTTGTTTTTGATAACTCGTCATAGTCCACACATGCCCTACCTTCGCAGTTTTGACGTTGTTATATTCCATACAATATAAAATGTATGCCCCACCCAATAACTTATCATCATTATTGTATACACCTAAAAGAATATTATTACTATCTATTATAATATCTTCGCTTTTAACTTCTTTATATGGAATGTTTGCCGAACTTCTATTTTTAAAAGATTTATTAAGCTCCGATATCCATAATTTTACTTCTTTATTTTCAGAAATTTTTTTCAAATACATTCTACTATCTCTTTTTTCTATTCATTATAGGTTCTAATACTAAATCAAACACACTTGAAAATCCCCAGCATAATGCTATTCCCCATATCAAAACCAGCACTGGATTTTGGGGTAAATATAATATCTTTTGAAATATCTCTTTACTACAGTTAAAAAAGATGCCATGAATAAACCACATTAACATTGAATGCTTCCCCACTGCATTCAATATATATATCAACACTTTACTGTGCATTTTCCTCGTAATCTCAATTAATCCATATATAAATAACGGAATAGACATAATTCTCACGCATTTTCTTATTATCTCAAATAATACATTATCTATTTTTATTGCATATAACCAAGATGGTTCCATGAAAACTATTACAATAAACAAAATTGAATAAATAACATTTTTACTCTTCATAAATTTTTCTAAGTTTTCAAACCATTTCCTCTTTGAACATAAATATCCCGTTACGGTCATAGGAAAATATACCGAAAATTTTTCTACTGTACTAAGTACACAATCTATCTGTATAAAATGTGCACAAATCCAATATAGTATGTAGGCTCCAAATAATGCAACTAACCATTTTACAAAATCATTTTTAATAAAACGAACAATCAACCACAAAGCCAAAATCATAATTAAATAATACGAAACATACCAACAAAAAAACATGACCGGTCGTTCCAATGCAAATATCTCTAAAATAAACGTTTTTACATTGCCTGAATATGTATTGGTTAAATACGCAATTAAGAAAAACGTTCCTAATACAAGCCAATAAGGAATCAAAATATCTTTCCACTTTTTTACAACATATCTAAAACTTTTTTGATTCGTAAAATAATATAAATATCCTGTTAAAAAGGTAAATCCAGCAATACATATTTGAAAATGTCCTTGAAAATTTTCTAACCACGCCAACTTCGGATATTCTATTCCCTTTACATACCACGATGGGAAACAGAAAAAATGTAATATAAACATAAGAATCAATAAAATTCCTTTTATTATAGAAGTTGTCTCTTTGTCAAAATAACACTCTCTGTTCTTCTCTTTCATACGTTTCAAATCTCTTTCTCTTATTTTCTTCGTATTATTCTTAAAATGTTGTTTTTCAAATAATTATACTCTTCCTTTTTTCGAAATAATCCGATGAATATCATATTATAAATAAATGTAACCAATATGCCATCTATTATTACTAATCCCCAGCCTTCAATCGGAAGTTTTTCGCTTAAACTTCTGAGAATTATCCCCAAAATCATAGTAAATATAAACCTAAGCCAAAATTCCTTGTAAAATTCCCAAGGCTTTTTTTGAAAAGCATACTTATAAACCAGATAAGCATCAAACCACCAACTTACCGCAATATTAGATAATATAGTTCCTAACAATACTGCAACAACTCCATAATCCTCCGGAAGTATTTTTACGAATAAAATTGAAAAGAAAATATTTAAAATAACAGAAAAAATAGGTCTATATCTTCCTTTATAAAACAATCCATAAGCTGCTCGATGAGTTCCTACTGTTTCCTGAAGTCCAGTTATTAAAAAGCTACACACTATAGCGCATTCTGTTGGAAAATTCATAATGAACTTATTTCCAATCCATACAGAAATGAACGGATCAAATAATACTAAAAAACATACTGCACAAAAGCTATAGGTCCAAAAATTCATAAAACTTAAAGTTTTAAAAATAAAATATTTTTTTTCAACATCCTCTCCCGCGTCAACATTTAAATTTCCCAAACTTGCAGTAAACGCTGAAAAAAGTTTACTTAAAATAGTATTAACTGCTGCAGTCAATGTTAAATAATTTGAATATAATCCCGTTAAAATAATACTAATATATGAGGACAAAATAATGTTATCTGTAGAATTTATTACCGTCCCACTAACTTTATACAATGCCACAGAAAATATATTTTTTCCTGTTGTTTTTAATTCTTCTTTTGATAACTTACCTTCTGGTTTTTCTAAAATAAACGGAAACCATTTTCCAATTAAAATTCCTTTTACTACTGTAGAAAGACATCCCAAAATTATTGGTATTATCAAATAAATATAAATGTTTTTAAAAAATACCAGCGTGATGATTTGTAAAATCATCTCTATAAACTTAAATATGTATGTAATAATTCTTGCTTTATATTCTTGTTGATTAGCACATAATATAGCATATGACACACTGGGATCGGAACTTCTTTTCCATTAAATAAACCTTTTTCAAATTCAGTCAACATTCTTCTAGGTAATGGTGGTTTCGAAGATATGGATTCGCATAATGGATAAATATACGCAGTTTCTTTATTATCATATTTTCGCATAACTTTATTCGCAGCTTTTGTTAATTGTGCTATATTTAATAAAAACAATGGTGCATAAAAAAAATGTTTTAATTGAAATTTTTCTACACCCAATTTTATATATCTCACTGTGCCAATAGCACTAACTAATCTACTCTGCATTTTTTTTGTCTTTAACTTAATATTGTCTTCTACAAAAATATCTAAAAAAACACCATGTGGTATATCTAAATGTGCTGTATTCTTAGCTCTGTAAATAGTATTTAAATTAAATATTTTCCCAAATAAAAATGGATATTGATCCGACATTTCCATTGTCATAAATTTATAAGTTTCCGGTAATTCTTTATTTGCAATCTGACAAAATTTATCATAATCTTTTCTTAGCATTATAATATCCATATCATCATCCCATGGAATAAAGCCTTTATAAAGAACAGCCCCTAAAAGACTTCCACCTTCTAATGTATATTTTAAATTATACTTTTTACAGATCTTATCAAACTCTATAAATATTTCAAAAATTTTATCTTGCACTTCTTCTACATCATACCCTTGTATTTTCCATTTACTCATCTTTATTTTCCTTCAATTTTGTCAAATATACCCGTCCATTTACTGATAAATGTTTCTTTTGTGAATTTCCCACAATTTTCTTTCGCTCGTTTTGCGAATAAAGCTCTCTTCTCTTCATCTTCTATTAATTCGCAAATTTTCTCCGCCATCACATCTGAATCATACGCCTCTACTAGGTATCCACTTACACCATTATCTATGATTTCTCTTGGTCCAAAGTCTATATCATATGCTAATGTCGGTAAATTGCATGATTTAGCTTCTGTAAGAACCAAACCAAATCCTTCTGTTCTTGATGTCATTACATATAAAGCAGCTTTTTTATATTCTTCCAAAATATGACTGGTTCTTCCACAAAAAATCACATTATTTTCTAAATCATTTTCCTGAACCATTTTCTTTATATTTTCTAACTCTTTTCCATCTCCATAGAATTTCCAGCACCAGTCCGGATGTCTTTCAAAAACCTTCTTAGCTACTTCTACAGCTAAATCATACCCTTTCGTATAAAAAAAATGTCCTGCTGTAACTATAGTCTTTGATTTAACATCATAGTCTGTATATGTATTATCTATCTCACACGGATTATAAATATACGTAATAGGACATTTCACCGGCATCTCTTTTAAAAATGCTTCCATGTCTCCTTTTGTTTGATTAATATAATACGCACTTCTTCTAAGACAAATTTTTCTGATCATATCCGTATGTTTACTTCCTATATCATTTCGAATATTAAACATTTCCCAAGATATTATTTTTGTCTTGCTTTGTAAAAACGTTGCCGGTAATGAATAAATTCCCAACATTACATCAACATTTATTAAAATATCAATATTCTCTTTCTTCAAAAAATGTCTCAATTCTATTATTTTATTTTTTATTCCCACAGAATTTAATACTACAAAATGAACATTTTCATTTAATGGATAAAAACATTTACCCGATTCATTATTCAAATTAAGCACATATATTATGTATTGTGCTTGTTCGCTCAATCCATTTGCTAATATTTGTGTAATTCTTTCGGTGCCTCCGCCTCTGGACATATCCCCATTAAAAATACAAATATTCATCTTATTCTTCTCCATACTGTTTCAATATATTTTTTACCCAGCAAGCAATAGAATACTCATTCTCTATCATTTTTCTTGATTTCTCAATCATATCATTGGAATATTTTTTTTCGTTTATAATGTATTTCATTTTTTCGGCAATATCAGTAGTATTTTCACTTTCAACCATTTCTACCGTAGGAAATTGGACAGCAAATCTATTCTCACTTATGTCACTACAAATCACAGGGAGGCCAGCATATACAGCCTCTAATAGGGCATATGAGAGTCCTTCTGCTCTGCTTATATGTAAAAAACATTTACTCTTTTCGTACAATTCATTAATATCCGAAACTGGTTTAACAACTTCTACACCTGGTACATAACCATATTTTTCTTTGATAATATTTTCTATATTTTCTGATCCTACAATAGCAACTTTAAAATTCTCATTACTTATTTTTTTGATTGCTTCAACACATAAATCAACGCCTTTACGTTGGTACTCCCAGCCGAAAATCAAAAAATCATATTTTCTTTGATCTACTACTGTAGAAACTAATTTTATCCTATCTATATCCAATCCATTAGGAACATATCTGGCATTTTTTTCAGGGAATCCCTTCTTTAAAACATACTCCATATGCTTTTCCGAAACAGAAAGTAAAATTGCATTTCTATGACATAACCCATACTGTACTTTATGTTCTAGTCTGTTTTTTATCCCCGTATATCCTTCTAATGCGTCATGTAAATGCCAAAAGACCTTTACGTTTTTCGGCACAGTTAATGCCACCGGTGCATCATACAATTCAAAATGCGAATGTACAATTTTTAAATCTTTATATTTGCAATAAATATCTTTTAGCATTGTATATGTTTTTATCTTAATTCTTGCCTTTGCTAAAGGCAAATAATATACATCCGTATGCTTTTCTAATTCTTTACACCAAAGAATATTTCTTGCTGATTCTGGAAATGCATAAACCATTTTGTCGCCTTTTTCTTTATATACATTTCCAAGCACTTTTAATGACTTTATAAAATTCCCTTCATAAGGAGCCGCATATGCACATACCTGCAATATTGTCATTCTGCTGCCACCTCCTCTAACATCCTTTCAACCGCTTTAACCGTTTCACTGGTACTAAATCTATTTCCTCTCACTCCGGCCTGTTTTTTATAATAATCAAATACATTTTTATTAGAAATCATTTTTTTGATTCCCTCATACAGCGCTTCCTCATTATTTTCAGTTACAATTCCATATTCGTTATTACATCCAAGAAGTTCTGTTGCTCCAGAACAATTAGCACTTACTACTGGGGTTCCCACAATCAATGCTTCTGTAACCGCCGTGCTAAATCCTTCTTTTCGAGACGAGCAAACATATAAATCTGCATTTTTGACATATTTATATGGATTGCTTTTAAATCCAACAAATGTCCATGAATCTTTTATATCATTTTCTTCTATCAATTTTTCTAAATGTTTCTGTTCTTCCCCTTTTCCCACAATATAAACATGTGTTTTCAATCCATCATCTCGTAATTTTTTTTGTACTTTCACTAAACGGTCATACCCTTTAGATTTCATTAACTTTGCAACAGAAATAATATTTATCTCATCCGAATTGAATTTAAGATCTTCTATCAGCTCTTCCGAATTTTTTCTTATCACCTCAGTTTCCACCGTATTATAAAAAACATCGACGGGAGCGCTGACCTTAAACATATTGTTAAAGCTCTTTTTTACAGTTTCCGATACACATGCTATACGATCAAAACTTCTATAGCACCTTTCAGCTTCTGACATGTTCCGAAATACATGTGTTGCATATGCTTCATTCTCAAGTTCAATATGCATCCAATTAACCAATTTCGTCTTTGAATTCGTACAGCCGCTTACAACTCTTGCACTTGGTCCTATATTTATCTAATAATTCTGTACAACCATTGTGGGATAAAACCTATTATTATAGGTTTCAATATATACATTCGATATATATACGGAATTTTCAACATTTTGTACCCATTTTTTCTAACCCAAGCCTCTTTTGCTCTTCTTTTGAAAGTTCTTCTTTTCGCTGCGTCTCTTCCATCAAACATATGATAAAGAGGTTCCTGTAATATATAGCCTTTATAACCTTTCGCATATAACCTAAACCAAAGATCATAATCTTCCACACCTAAAGTTTGCGGTATATCTCTATAGCCTTGAACGGCATCATAAGCACTTTTTCTTACCATAACTGGCGCATGGCAAAACGGAGAACCTTTTATGAAATCTTTATTAGTTGGTGAATATGATTCCATAGGTTCTGGTACTTGATATGTTCCATGTTCATCAAATCTTGTCATTCTTGTACTTACAAAACCATATTCCTTATTATTATCTAGAAACTCAACTTGTTTCTCAAATCTGGAAGGATCACACAAATCATCTCCGTCCATTCTGGCACAATATGTTCCTTTTGCAACTTTCAGGCAATGATTCAAACGATTCCATCGTAACTGATTCTTTGGAACTAATTCCTTCTCTTTTTATCACTGTTTTAATTGTTTGGAATATAATTTTCCAATCCCCTAAGAAGCTTATATGATCCACGTAATATACATCCTTATCGAATTTATCTTCCCAAGTAATGGAATTGCGTCCATGAACTTGTGCATATCCCGTAAATCCTGGTCTTACTTCATGTCGTCGAGCTTGATGAGCATTATACAGCGGCAAATATTCTTTCAACAACGGACGGGGACCTACCACCGCCATATCTGCTCCTGATGTAAAGATAGAAACAACTTTTTTTCAGAGAAATTTTTTCAGCACCATACCATGCAATTACCCTCAAAAACAGCACAAAAAAAGAACCTCTGATCTCTCAGAAGTCCCTATTTTACGCCGTTTTCTTAAAATTCTTCCACTGTCAGCACCGCTGCCTGCTTCATATCAAATTCCACCAGATTGTACTCTGAATGGCATATCCCTGTCAAACGATACGTCTTTTCTGTATCCCATTCGCACGTTTTCCATATCATTCGCAGCATTGGCACACTGCTGATTTTAAATTCCCAATTCTCTGGGTTATATCTAGGCACACGAAAACACTCTGCCTCTTTTCTGGCACATGCCTGTACCACTAATCCCCGCTTTTCAGGATTAAACAAAAATCGTATGTACTTTGGCTCGCCCAATGCCATTATCGTTGAATGAAAAATCCGTATTTTCCCCCATTTTTGACATAGCGAAATCCCTGGTATCACAATATTATGTTCCTGCACACTGATACCTCCCATCTTTAGGGCAAACTTTCCCCTTTGGTTATTTTCCTGTTGTAAATTCTGCATAACCATCCAGCATATTTATTTCCAATGCTTTCCTATGTTCTTCCACTGGCAAACCAAAAGAATCTTTCCATTCCTTTGGATAAAATGGTATACGGTTCTTTCTCTTTATTTCTTCTGCTGAACGTTCAGTATCTGTATCACCTGTTGCTGTTTCTTCTATATTGTTAGCATTTTCAGTAATAGCCTGACTTTCTGTGTCTTTTTTCGCTCTTTTTCCTTTAATATCCAGAAATATCTCCGTTTCCATCAAGTCAAACACATATATTGTTTCATCTTCAAAGGTAATCTTGTGTCCCAAAATCTTATATCGGCAATCCAGATTCCATCCCATCATTTCATACATCATTGCAGAAAAGATTTTGTTTGTCATTTTTCTGCTTTTACGCTTATCTGGTTTTGCCACGCACCAACGAAGTGCATCTTTATCATTTTCTTCACATTTTCGGACAACCATTCTCTTATTATCTTGGTTCACAAGTATCTGTATGTAAACTGCATCCTCTAAACCAGCAATGCAGGCTGTATTAAATGTTACACTATCTCTCCGGATCACGACAGCCGGTTCCCTTAAATGAGCAAACAGCTCTCGTCTAACAACCTGATACCCCTCATAGCTAAAATCCTCTGCCAACTCGATTGCTTTCTGATCAACAATTTCTTTTTCGTCCGTATACTCCGCTATATCATGCATAATTAGCACACCTCATTTTATCTATCAATTTCTCTGCTGACTCCAACAGATCATCAAGAACTTCTCTGGTTATAATCTCCATTCCTTCAACAGTTCTTGCAGGGCGCAGTATGTCCCAGTTTCCTCTATATGCCACTCTCTGTAAAAATACTGTTCTATTTGTAGACTCTCCGAAATTATATGCCCATGATTCCGGATAAAGTATTTTCTTTACTGTTTTTTGAGCTTCTTCTACCTTTTTCTCCGGTTCTTCCGCAAATTGTTCTTCTGCCTTTTCCTGTATAAGCACTTCTGGTTCTTCTAATTCAAAAATCATTACTTGTTCATCTGCACTACTGCGAAATTGTCCTCGCAACTTATACTTACATTCTTTATTCCATCCCATAAGTTCATATAATGGCTCTGAAAATCCTTTACAGCTTTTGGGAAGCACTGCCCAACGTCCATCTCGTATAGTTCCCCATTTAATAGCATTTATGCTGCTTTTTTCGCATGGACGAACTGCAATGCACTTTTCTACAGAATTGAAAAGTAATTCTACATACTCTACATCTTCAAATTTTTTCAAACAAGCTGTATTAAATACAATTTTTCCTGAAGAAATCGTTACTGCCGGATCGAATCTTGTTGAAAAAAACTGCGCCCTCACAATTTCATAACCGCTTAAATCAAATCCTCGGTTTTCCGTTCTCTCTACACAAATTTCATTATTGTTTTCAGAATAAGCACTTAATGATGCCTTTTTATAATCTGCTGACGAAAATCCATTCCATGCACGATTTACAGGTACAAAGCCTTTTAAGGCTCCCTGATCTACGACTTGTAAAGTTGGTAACGGATACCCCTTTTTCATATACTTGCCTGCATCCAGCATTTTTTGTGCTGCATTATAAATCTCCCGGCTCACAATGGCTTCATGGTGATCTGTCTGCCTATATTGATTCCGGTCATGGTTATTTTTCTTTGATTTATGATCCAGATAATTAGGTGTAAAAGTTTTTCTTGATAATACATCCCCACAATGCCTTTCATTGCGTAAAACATTTACAACTGTACTTCCTGTCCATTTTGTATTTCCCAATTTAGTTTTACGCCCCAAATCCATCAAAATTTCAGCAATTTCAGAAGTAGGAAAACCACTCAGGAACAGATAATAGCATAAGCGAACCGTATCTGCTTCTGACTCATTAATAACCAGATTTCCATCCTCGTCTTTATCATAGCCTAAGAGTTTGGGCGTCAGAAATATTCCTCTTGAAAACCGTTGTTCAATAGAAATATTCATAATTTCACTTTTCGTATGTGATTCTTCCTGCGCTGCTGCCGATAACACTGCAAGCATCATTTCGCTCGTATTATCAAGTGTATAAATATGCTCTGTTTCAAAAAATACGCCTACCTGCGGTTTCATATTTGCTAATTCACGAACTTTAGCAATACAATCCACGATATTTCTGGCAAATCGTGATACGCTTTTGGTAACTATTAAATCTATTTTCCCTGATTTGCAGTCCTCAATCATACGATTAAATTCATCTCTATGCTGTAAAGAGGTGCCGGAAATTCCCTCATCCGCATATATACCAACCAGTGTCCACCCTGCATGTTCCTTTATCATATCTTCATAATGATTTTTCTGCAGTTCATATGAAGATGTCTGATTGGCGTCATCTGTAGACACGCGACAATAAGCACACACCCTTTTTGTGCCTGCATCTTCAAATAATTTTTCTTTCTGTTTCGCAGGAATGAACTCTAATTCGCTACGATCCACGCCCTTATACCTTGCACGAATCTTTTCTTTCCGTTCTTCCTGGCTTGCAGCATGTTTTTCCTGTTCGTTCATATGCTGTTCCCCACTTCCATATGCCAGTACCAGTTTTTACCTTTTTTATACGCTTTTATTTCAGCAATTTTCTTTGCTTCCTGTACCGTTCTTTTTGCAATACCATACTCTTTCATTTTTTCATAAATATAGGTACTTGGTAAATCTTCTGCCGATAACAGCTTTTGCAAATATTCCACAGCAATGTCTTTCTTTCCTGTGCTTTTCTCAACATTCAGCAACTCTTCCACATTTATCTGGCATTTTCCTATCCATCGAAACCCTTTTTCTTTATCCAGTTCAAACCCTATCGGTTCTCCTTCTGGTGCAAGGCTTGATTTTACCGGAAACATATACCTTTTCCAAGGTTCTTCCTTATCCCTGGATACCATAAGAATGCTTCTCGCTGCTGCAGCAATGTCAATGCTGCCTAACCCTCTGTATAATTGGTTTCCACCACCACTTTTGTTCATATGTCCAACTAATACTATTGCACAATTAGTTTCTGCTGCCACCTTGGATAGCTTCGATAAGATTTCTCGCATTTTTACCGCATTTGTCATATTTCCATTATGACCGATAAATGCCTGTATCGGATCAAGCACGACCATTTTCGCACTGATCTGTATAATAGCATTTCTTATACGTTCATCTTCCAGTGTCAATTCATCATTATCTTCCTTTATAAACGCAACTCTATTACAATCAGCTCCAGCCTGTTCCAGTCTTGGTTTTATCGTATCTCCTTTTCCATCTTCTGAACACTGATATATTACCATCTCTGGTCTTTTTATCTTCTGCCCATCCGGTAAATATCCGCCTTTTGTTAATATTGCTGCAATATGAATAATCAGTGTTGATTTACCTTCTCCCGGATCTCCCTGCAACATTGTAATCTTCCCACAGGGAATATATGGATACCATACCCATTCCACCTCCGAGGCTTTCACATTTGAATAAAATTCAACACCCGTATTTATACTTTCCAAATTTGATGCCCCCGGTGTTTTTTGTTTTTCTTCTACTATATGTGAATAATTGCATTAAACTTCTACTTATGTTTCATTATAATATATCTCTTTTGGGAATACAATAAGGAATATCAAATGTGTGTGGAGTTTCACAATAAATCTCAACTAATAGTCAAAGTCTAGGAGGTGACAGGTTTGGAAGTAGAAATTGATTATCTTGCTATCGGTAAAAGAATCCGCACTGCACGTCTGTCAAAAAAAATGACTCAGGAAACACTTTCAAATATGATTGACGTTGCCCCTACCTATGTCAGCAGTATCGAAAATGGACATACCAAATTAAGCCTTGCTACATTGCTCGGCATTGCTAAAAGCCTTGATACTACTGTAGATCAGCTTTTATATGACAATACGCCTGTACTGGTTTCAAGATTTGATGCCGATATAAAAGAGCTTACTTCTGATTGTAGCAATCAGGAGAAAGAATTTTTACTGGAAATTATAAAATCAACCAAAACTGCATTACGCAACTACAAGCCAGGCAAATAATTTAAGGATGCAGAAACTCTATTATTTCTGCATCCTTAAATTATCTTTTTGCGGTCTTGCTTCCTTGCACTCTTATAGTAAAACGATGGAGGATTCAAATGAAAAAAAATGCTATACTTTTCTCAGCAAGCAATTATGAAAAATCGTCTCTAATCAGAGCAGACGATCTTCCTGGTGTAAAATATGATATTCATGCTATGTATAAACGACTTATTCAAATTGGATTTGAAGTAAAACAGATTGAAAACGTCTCAAAGGATCAAATCATTCCGGCCTTAGAAGACAATGCTTCCAACTCCCCTTGCGATGCTATCCATATCGTATATTTTACTGGTCATGGTGGACATGCTAACGGAAATAATTATATTTATCCAATTGACTTCGCATCCCGTTTTGATACAAGCAAGGATATTGAAACATCAGCAATGAATATTCGAGATATTATTTCCATATATAAGGGAAAGGGAAGACTTATTCTCATTCTTGATGCCTGTCGTTCTGATTTTGAATCATCAAAAGGTTATTATTCTGAGATAACTGCTGCTGAAGATGTATATATTGCTTACGGAACTCAGTTTCAGCATACTTCCATCGGTATCTCCAATGAAATGAGTCCCTTTACCAAGGCCATCTGTGATGAAATATTAGAACCCAATATTGACGTAGATGAGTTATTTACACGAGTACGCAGAACTGTGTATTCTAAATATCAAGTTCAAATTCCAGCCAGTGTTAATGCCCTTCTCAATAAAATTATTTTACATAAACAACTAAGTTATACGAATTCCGATGTTGAAGTGTACAAATTTGTAAAAAAATATGCGGACGATTACAACAATAAATATGGATACTTTCATGGTGATGATCTGATTTTTATAGACGCTGCTCAATATTTCAATATCAGTTTTTTAGATGCCGTATGGAAATTTAGGAAAGTAGATAATAAGGTATATACTGATAGAGGTGCAAAAATCCCCCTCCTTCCAGAAGATGAATCAAAATTTGTCACCTTTCATGGATTATTCCGTAGCAAAGAATATTTTACATGTGATGAAAATCATACTTGGTATTATAATGGACGCCAAATCCGTATGGGAGAAATCCCGCCATTACCAGCAAGTATGCAACCCGAAGCTCCTGAACTTGGAAAAGAATTATATGTCACCTTTGACATCCAAAAATATGACGATTCTATCATAATAACCACCAACTTGCCTGATAATTATATTCTCCTGGTAAAGAGCAATCTTTCCAAAAATTCAGACCGCAAGACAGTAACAAACGGTTCTGTAATGCTTGAAAATGCCCAAAATATTTCATCCATAACCATCGGCTCCGCTTTTATCACCGATTCTTCTGTAAAAAAACAATTGGGAACAAAAGCTAGAAATCTTATTGGCGAATATGTAAAATACGACCCTATTTGTGGAAATCAAATACATGCTGTTTTTAACTTTTAACAGAATTACTGCTGATATACGATCATCGCATATCAGCAGTATATATTTACTCACAATACAGCCAACGATCACCATCCCAATATGGCTGTGCTTCGCTTCTGGAATTATACATTTCATCAAACAAATTAAACGCTACTAATCTTGCTGTATCAAAATCTGAAATCTTTCTTCCATGATAATCCCAACGCCATTTCCCTGCGTATATAACACCCCACCCCGTATCGTATTTGCTACGCATGATTGTAATGTTTTCGCCTTTATACTTTAATGTAAAATTTCCAGTTCTAAATACCTGACGCCATTCTTTTTTCATAAAATTCTTTTTTCGTTGTACTCGATTTTTCAAATTTCTTTCCCTTGCTTCCGGATTTTCGTAATCATCCGTCATATGGCAAGCACAAATACAACCTACTCTCAATTCTCCTGGGAATTCTGGATGTGTCATAATATGCACATATCGTATTTTCTCGTTACCACACATTTCACATCGTTCGTATTCTATATCTTCTCCAAATTCCGCTTCTTCCCCCAAATCTTCCATTCCTATTTCCGTCCATCCTTTGTGTGGAATGTCTTTCTTATCCCATCGCATTTTACCGCCTCCCGTCAATATTCATACTAAATATGCTAACATATTATTTACAAATATACAACATATAGGGAAGTTAGTGCCCATCTTTTTCAGCACAACTTCCCTATACCATACTTCAAATTTTAAATTTCCGAATCAAACATCGACAACCCTGCCAACATCATATCTTCATCCATATCCAGATTATCACTAACTTCCGGCTCTGTTTCCTCGACTTCTCGACAACTTGTTCCGCCCATTGATTTCTCTATTTCTGATAAAAACTCCTTGTCTTGAAGTAACTGCTTTTTGATAGCATCTATGCTCATTGCACCTGTGGATGTTCCTGCTCCTGTTTCTCCATTCTTCATCCACGCCTGAACTAATTCTGTTACAAGTGCTGTCTTGCATCTTTTCTTGGTTTTTAAGTATTCTCCTGCTTCTCTCTGACGTTCATCATCTTCATTAAATATCAATACAACCTTGATCTGTCCCATGACCAGCACCTCCTACCCTCTCCGCAGACGTGCTGTTGTCAGTTTTTCATATCCAATCGCATTCGCCCGGACTTCATCAATAAATTCCACATATTTAAATTCCGGGGAATTTTCAATCTGTTTTCTGAGTAAAAGACTTCCTCCACCAAGAAAGACCGCCGGATTTGTTCTAAAGTCTGTTACATGGGTATGTAGTTTATTGATAATTCTCTGTAACCAGTTTTCTGCCATTCGCTGAATTTCCAGTATGATTTCTTCATCTAATATGGTTTCTTCCTGCATTAAAACCTGTTCTACATCTGACGAATCCAAATGAATGCCATAGTTCTGTTGAATCGCATTGGATATTTCAGACCGAAGAACAGCCATACCGGAACGATCACTGACACGAACTGATAAATCTGGTTTTCCATTTCTGATCACCAAAAGGTCAACTGTTCCATCCCCAATATCAATGCAGTTTACCGTTCTATATTTCTTCAAAAGACTTGCCTTAAAACACATGACTGCTGCAAAATTCTGTGGGCTAACAAATACATCTTTTAAATAGAAATTAACGGATTTTCCATTCATCTTAAAACTGATTCCATGTTTTGCATGATCTAAGAAATATTTCTTAAATGAAGCTGCCTGCTGACCGTAATCTGCAGGTGGCAATCCCACGCCAAGCACTACATCTTTTCCCGTTAATGTAATTCCTTTATTACGAGCTTCCATTGCAAGGGCATATAATGTGAGAATAAAGTAATCATCATCTACTGTCTTATCAGCTTTAAACGGCATTTTTGTATCTGACAGTGTATAATATGTTCCCTGATACTCCAAAATATCTTCATTCATAAAGCGTCCCGGTTCAGACACATATCTGACAAGTCCACATGGGAAGCATACATTCTCTCCCTTCATATTTCCATTTCCATGATCAATTCCAAAAATGATTTCTGCCATCGCTTTTTCCTCCTGTTTTTTAACTATACTTTAAGTTGCACTAACATATATTTTTGTTCCAAAATTGCTTCTATTTAAGTATCACTTAGCTTATTCTTACTATCACTTTTGTATGTCTTGTTCTACTTAAATATTACTTTTGTGTGTGTTTTAAATATATACCATACATTTGTATGTGTCAATACATTTTTATATATTTTTGTGTATTTAGCAGTAAAAAATATGTTATAATCCCTTTATGGAGGTAGCGATAATGACCGTTGGCGAAAAAATCAAATACTTTAGAACTATGCATGGGTTCACTCAGGAACAACTTGTACAGGCTACTGGTTTAAGCATAAGCACTTTGCAAAAATACGAGTCTGATGAACGCAAGCCCAAGCCGGAGCAACTCTTGAAAATATCACAGGCCCTTGGCATTAGTATCAATATTTTTATGGATTTTGATATTCATACAGTTTCCGATCTGCTCTCACTTATATTTAAAATGAACGAGCAACTGGATTTAAACTTTGATTCTCAGAAAGATACAAGCGGAAATATCATTCCTGACACCCTTACTCTTTCATTCAAAAATCCAATAATCAATCAGAAGCTCAGCACTTACGTTTCTTTCTTAAACAAAATGACCGGCTCTGAAAGGGATCAATATACTCAAACGCTTCAGGAATTAGAGAATCAGCTTCTTGATGACAATACAGAAATTCACAAGACTGCTCCTGCGAGTAATTCCACTAATAACATACCGGATTCCACTTTTTCAGATCCGTCTTATCAGAAAATACAAAACCTGTTATCTGATTGCACACCGCAGGAAATGGAATGGATTTTAAAATCTGTTCAACTCATAAAAGATTGTCTGCGTGACACTAAATAATTTTCGGGAAGATTCCTTATGACTATTACTGAAAATGATTTTATCGAAAAAATGATTGACATAGCTAAGACAGGCTATGAAAGCATGATACAACTTCAATGCGTATTCTTTACCTGGAATGAATTTTTCAATACAAAAGAAGATGCTTGCAGAGCTTTTGAGGTTGCTTCTCAGATTTTCTCTGCTGCCCATCCAGACGAAGCACCCTTGGACGAAACCAACGATTTCTGGAGAGAACTTGCCTGTTACCTATAAAAAATAACGGAGATACAGCACATTCAGCACTGTATCTCCGCTATTTTTATGTCATTTACTCTTTCGCAAAAATCTCATACATATTGCTACGTTCATTATCATTAAATAATTGATAGCGTATAAAATCAAACGAACTATTAATTCTATTTGTTGATGTGCATAGCTGTATAAGCGGTGCATGATCAAATTCCAAATCTAATTCTACTAAAAGTGAATTATAATCCAAATCATAATACTGCCTATACCCTTTATGATTTTCATTCGGAAAATTATCTACAAAATTGATATTATATTCAGGTTTAAAATAGTTAATTAATGCAGCTTCCGTAATATTTATAACCTGATCTTCTTCTGGCAAGTTACAGCATACTTGTTTCATATGCTTATCACTTTCCTCTTCTGTTTTCATATACTCTTTTGAGCGTCCATCAAAAGACATAGCCAATTGTTTTTGAATTTCGAGTAACAATATGTATATATGTTTATCTGGATGGTCATTTCGGTACTCCGTCAAAATTTTTTGTAATGTAGCATGTTGTTCTAATCGGTCAAATGCAGTCCTATTTCCATCTTTTCCATATGCCTGCCCAATATATAATACCTCAAATTCCTGCTTCTGCATAAAACATTCTGCTGCACATTGGAAAAGTTCTTGCGCCATAATATCCAATTCTGTATGAACAAATTCTGGATGCCGCTTCAAAAAATCTTCATCCTTTATACAAACATTCATTTTGGTTGGTGGAAAAGAAATATTCAATTCAACCTTACTATGATCTAAATCCGGTAAGATTGTCCATAAGGGTAATTCATACTCTTTTTTCCCACCACTCATAGTAAACAATCCGACCTGTATTCCCTTTTCTGTTGTTTTTGTTTTTTCAGTATCAAAAAAAGCCTGATCATACGATAATATTCCATAAATGTGATAACGATGTTTGTCTTTTTTGCTTAAATCTTCTAAACCTTCAACTGGTATAAGTGTTTTAAAAGATGTAAAAACATTCAAACCTGCTTCAAATATATATTTTCTCATTTCATCCCTCGTTTTTCACTATATTTTGATACATATTTTATCACATCTTGTTTCAACTATAAATGGAAAATAAAACCACAGGCATATCACTTTACACCTGTGGTCACATTTCATACTATTATTTTTAATAAGCCCTTTTATGTATTGCCACAATCTTGCTGATTGGAAATCCCACCATATACCATACCGCCCGGATTCCAAACCAAGCTGCAATCAAACAGCCAAATACACCGCCTACTATCACACACAGAGCAGCCATTCCAAGGATACCGGATAAATCCCAATGCCAGGGAATTATAATAAACATATGTGGGATTCCCACTGTCACTCCGTATACCAGCATAAATCTGAACCAGTCAATTTCCCCATCCACCATATAAATATATTTTCCGAGCCATCCAAGCAGAAGCAGCCCTGCAAATACTAAGATTCCTTTACATACAAAATTTTTAAATGTCATGCTTCCTTTACCCCTTTCTGGTATTTTTCTATTGCTTTCATCAAAACATCATCAAAACTGAATACTACCTCTATCCTCTTTTTATCATATACATAAACCGTATCAATCGTGGCATTTACAAGTTCTTTTGTAATCTTCTCATGCTGCATTTCCCCTTCCAGTAATTCAACAGCAGATGCCACTTTACTTTTATATGCTTCTTCCTCTGCCGCTAAACGTGTGAGTGTTTCTATCTCTGCCTGTATGCCATTCATTCGATCCGTAATCTGCATTTTTTTCATCATATACTTTTCTTTCGTTATAATACCTTCCGCATACGACTCATACTGACGTATTCTCTCACTTTTTAATACATTACTCTCAGCCTCTAGCTGTTTTATCTTTTTTCTTCTGACACTATCCAAATTAGTTGTCTTTTCCTCAAAATCCAACTGTATAGCATCCAATACATAAAGGACACGTTTTAAAGCATACCATACATGCCCTTCTATAATTGAAACAGAAACCATTTCGTCTGAACACTTGGCAAATTTTCCTGTCATCTTTTTATGTGGACAATATACCCTGTCATTAGCACCGGATTCCATCAATACCATTGATCGTCTGCAATTCCCACATCTGACTTTTCCTTTCAATGCAAACTTTCTTGTACCCCGGTAATCTGGTTTTTTCATAAATGCGATAGTTGCCTTTGCTATTTCATATTCTTTCTCTGACACGATTGCCGGATGAACATTTTTTGTAATAACCACATCTTTATCCCTCGATTTTCTGGTTACTTTACTGCCAACCGCAATACTTTGTCGTTTTCCCTGCACTAAAGCTCCTGTATATTCATATCTTCCAAGAATGGCTCGAACCATGCCACAATCCCACAGAATTTCCGACTCTGGCATTTTTTGATTATATCCATAATGCGTAAGACCATTCTCTTTATTATATCTTCCCGGCGTAGGAATCTTTTGCTCATTCATGTAATATGAAATCTGAGAAGTATTACATCCCTCAATTGCTTTATCAAAAACCATTCTTACATATTTTCCAGCTACTGGATCTATCAGCCATTCTCCAGTTTCTTTATTTCGCAAATATCCGAATGGAGGCTTCCCACCAGTCCATTGACCATTTCTCCATTTCACTCTCAATGCACTTTTCAGCTTTTTAGAAATGTCTTTGCTATAAAGGTTGTTGACCAAGTTGTGAATTGCCATATCCATTCCCATAGTTTTTCCTAAATAATCATTGCTGTCATAATTATTGTTTAATGAGATAAAACGGATTCCCAGTATTGGAAGTACTTGCTCCAGATAATCTCCTACACCAATATAATCTCTGCCAAATCGTGAAAAATCTTTTACAATAATCGTATCTATTTTCCCAGTTTTCGCATCCTCTATCATGCGTTTAAACGCCGGACGTTCAAAATTAGTTCCCGAATAACCGTCATCCACATACTCTATATATTCATCTGACAGATCATCCCTGTCCTGAACAAAATTTACAAGAAGCGTTCTCTGGTTATCAATACTGTTACTTTCATCCTTATTGTCTTTTCCCAAATCTCCATCTGCAATAGATAACCTCAGATACAATCCATTCTTACGCACTTTTAACACCCTCTATCAATTCTGTTATCTGTTTATATTTATCATCACACTTGAAGCACACATGAATGCTTCCGTTTTTATATATCTCCACATATTCTACAAGTTCCTGTACCAGTGCTTCATTGAAGCTCCTGTCAGAAAGATACTGCTCCAAGTTGCTGACCATATTCATATATCTGTCAGTTTTTTTCTCCAACATTCTTTGATTCTGTTTTGCAATTTGCAAATCATCCCTCAGATTTTGTAACTCCCGGATATAACGCTCTTTCATCATATCGAAGTCCTCTTTTTCTACAATCCCACCTACATAGTCCTCATACAATACAGTGTTCTTTTCTTCTGCCTGCGCTATTTTTCTTTCCAACATTCGCACTTTTGCACCTGCTTCATAAAAAGCATTTTTCTCACTGGAATCACTTTTCAATTTTTGTAACAGCTTTTTTCTGTCACACATACTTCTTATAAGAATCTGAATTTGATCCATCACAAGTATCTTCAGCAGATTTTCTTCTATCTTCTGACTGCAATAATTATTCGTATAATTTTGAGCAGAACAGGTATAATAAATTCCTACTTTCTCCATTGTCTTATAATTATGGGTATAGCGGACACAATACATTGGACGTCCACAATCTCCACATCGAACCATACCGGGAAAACAGTCTTTGTATTTTTCTCTGTCCTCCATATATTTTAAATGCCAGTTTCTTGTGACCTTTTTTATTTTATTTGACCTTTCCTGCAGTTCTTCATAATCATCCCTTGCGATCATCGGCGTATGCATATCTCTCTGAACATTCCAGTCCTCCGGCGAAGTTCTATACTGCTTTATCCCTTTATACAATGACTGCTTCAACTTTCCGGTTACAATATCTCCAACATATGTAGGGTTATTCACAATCTTATCTACTGTATCCGTTCTCCACTTTGTCTGTTCTAACGGAACAGTCAATACACCAGTTTTTTCTCTTTGTCCAGGTGTTGCAATTCCCATGAGATTTAATCTATCTGCAATTTTCTTTTTGCTGACTCCCATCATATACCACTGAAATATCATCCTTACAAATGGTGCAACCTCTTCATCAACAATCTGTCTGTGCCTGTCCTCTGAACGGACATATCCAAATGCTACTTTTGATAAAGTAATATTTCCCTTTTTTCGCTGTGCATCTTTTGCAGCCAGAATCTTTTTTGACATATCTTTTGCATACATGGCATTAACCATATTTTTTAATGGAACACTGATGTTTTCCCTGTCCTCTTTTCTGGAACTGTCATAATCATCTGTAATTGCGATAAACCTTACATTTAACCTTGGTAAAATCGTTTCCAGATAATATCCTGTTTCCAGATAGTCCCTGCCAAAACGTGATAAGTCTTTTACAACAATACACTGAATCTTTCCTGACCGGACATCTTCCATGAGTTTCAAGAAGCCTGGTCGTTCAAAATTAGTTCCGCTAAATCCATTGTCTATATATGTACCTGCCAATTTTAAATCCGGATGCTCCTCTATGAACTTTTCAACCAGCATTTGTTGTACAACTAAAGTTTCGTCCGTTTCATTTCCACCATTTTCAACAGATAATCGAATATACGCTCCGGTATCTATCAGATTCTCACAGTTTTCTATAATCTGATTACTAACAGCCTCAACATTTTTATTTCTTCTGCTTTTCCTTGCCATTGCTATTCCTCCATCCATTCTTCTGGAAAATAATTCTTCCAGTTCTGCATTGTCAGGTATACATGCACATCTCTTAAATCTGAAACAATTATTTTATCTACCCATTTTTTAACATGTTGACTTTCCAGCTTCTCCGGTAACTCTTCCCTTTGAAATGTTTTTATCCATTCATTTTCCTCGCTATAAGCCTTTTTCATATTTGCAAGCCGGTCCATCAGTCCTTCAAAATCGTTTTCATACATTTGCAACTGCGCCTGTATTTCTTCTTTTTTCTCCTGATATTCTGTCTGACCAATCTCATAGTCCCGGAATTTTTCATATAAAGGAATACGGTCTTTCTCTACCTGCTCCATTTCCTGGAATATCATCCATGCCTTTTCTGAATATTGCTGAGTCTCTTTCTGTAATAGCTGTTGCATTTTTTCTGTCTGCAAATATGCTTTCATTTTTTCAGCCATATCCATTTCCAGAGAAATTGCATTTTTTACTGCCTCTGTAACCTTAGCTTCTTCTATATAAATTTTTCTTTTCTTTGGTAATTCACTCATCTGCGGATTGAACACAAAAGCAACGTCACCACTTCGGAAATTTCTCAGGTACAACGGCTTTCCAGTTGCTTCATCATAGATTTTTCTTACATATGGCCCCGGCTTCCCACCTATGATATTATCTGTAGTTGTTCGACTTTTAATAAGTCTTCTAGCCTGTTCAAAAACTCCTTCATCTAGTATTGGTGTTATTGAAAGCGTACAAACTTCTCCGTTGATTGTTTTCTGCCAATAGCCATCATATGCTGTACACTCTAAAATCCTCCGCAAAGCACCTTCGCTCCACTTATTTTCATAATGCGGCCAGTGCTTATGCCCCACTCTCGCATTATGTACCATTGGAGATTCTTCTCCTCGCTCATTCAGAATGGCTACTATCTTTTTTATAGAGATTTCTGCCAATGTCATTTGAAATATCTCCCGTACAATCTTCGCAGCCTCTTCCTCGACAATTAATTTTTTTCTATCTTCTGAAAGTATGTATCCATATTTTTCATCGTGAACTGTATAATATCCCTCTACCTGTTCACGAATCGCATATTCACGCATACTCTTTACCTGTACCGCAATTTTCTCTTTTCTGAAATACTCGTCTATTTCTTCCCTGCTTTTTCCAATACTGCAAAAATCGCTCTGTACTATCGCAAAGTGAAGTCCCGCCGGAAAGAATGTTTTAACCAGTACATCTTCCGCACAGGAAATATATTTTCCGCAACGGTCAACACTATCTACTACCACCATATCAAATTTACGGTTAATCCCATCTGCCGTCATTTCTTCAAAAGCTGTATTTTCATTTTCATCCTTTTTCCGGTCACTGTATTTTGCTACCAGCTTCCAACCATGTGATTGTATATAGTTCTGAATATGTTCATTCTGCTGTTGGATAATATCTGATGGAATTTTCTTTGTATTTTTGCACGATGTAGTCCTTGTATAACTTACGCACCGCATTTAAATCTACCTTCCCTTTCTTCCATTTCCCGAATATTCTGAGCTGCTTCTGTCATTTCCTGTATTTCGTCTGCATACTTAAAGCAAATTTCCAGACGGTCTTTTCCATACACAATGATTTTATCAATCAGAGTAACTACCGCTTTACGATCAAGCTGTGTAATATTCTGATAATACTTGAAATCCTCAATCCAAGGGTGTTCCCGTTTTCCCTCCGCAGATACCTTTTCTTTCCTCTGCTCTAATTCACGTTCTGCTTTTTCCGCATTATGCAGCTTGTCTGTAAATCTCCGATTATACTCATGGTATTCTTCTCTCGTCACAATGTTATCTAACATATCCTGATACAACCGGGTTTTTAAATCTTTATACTTCTCTACTTCCTCATGCAGAACCACCAACTGCTTTTCCAGTGAATCCAGTTCTGTCTTTTTATAATTTTTCATTCCACTGTTCTGAATGATATTCTCCGCATTTACCAATAAGGCAATCTGCCTTTGTATAGCATCCAAAACAACTTTATGAACCGTCTTTTCACTAATCAGATGTGAACTGCATCCATCTCCGTTTTTATATGTAGAACAATGGTAGTAATAATACCGCTTTCCATTTTTTGTTGTGCTTCTCTTCACCATGTTCTGCCCGCAATCTCCACATCGCAAAAATCCCGAAAAAATATATACGGATTCTTCCTCTGGTGCTGTGCGAGTATCCAGTTCCATCAATGACTGTACATACTGAAATATTTCCTCTGCAATAATCGCTTCATGCGTTTTCTCTACACGAATCCAGTTTTCTTCTGCTACTGGTCTGCACTCTTTTACTTTATAGTTGATTTTACGATTCTTTCCCTGAACCATTGTTCCTGTATATAACTCATTTGTCAAAATGCGATTTACAGTTGTGACCGCCCATTTAGGCTTGGCTCCTGAACGAAATCCACTATTATAATTCATACCACAGCTTCGTTTATATTCCATTGGTGGAAGCACTCCCATTTCATTCAGCTTCTCTGCAATCCTTTGAGGACTGTAACCGTCCATTTTCAGATTGAAAATATATCGGACTATATCTGCTGCATATTCATCTATAATGAGATGATTTTTATTTTCTGGATCTTTCTGATAGCCATACCCGGCAAAGCTGCCAATAAACTGTCCATTTTTTCTTTTTACATCTAACTGACTTCGGATTTTAATTGAGATGTCCCTACAATAAGCATCATTTATCAGATTCTTAAAAGGAACAATGATCTGGTCTGCATCATCCGATTCTGCTGCACTGTCATAATGATCTGTAACTGCAATAAACCTTACTCCAAGAAACGGAAATATCTTTTCTAGGTATCTTCCTGTTTCAATATAGTTTCTTCCCAGTCTGGATAAATCCTTGACGATAATACAGTTGATTTTCTTTTTCTTCACATCCTCAAGCAATCGCTTAAATGCAGGACGTTCAAAATTTGTTCCACTGTAACCATCATCAACATATTCATCGACCAACGTGATCTCTGGGTGCTGTTTTACAAAATCGTTAATCAGACTTCTTTGATTGCGGATACTATCACTTTCCAATTTATCTCCGTCTTCTCTGGAGAGTCTGAGATAGTCCGCTGCTAATATAGACTTTTGATTGAAATACATAAAGCCATCAACCTCCTAATTTACTATGCCATCCGGCAGTGTAAACCAAGAAATTCATGGCTTCTTGAATGCTTTTAAATTTTGACCCAACACCATATTAACATAACTTCTGGCTCACTGCTATACCTTTTTTCATTCTTTTTAAATTTCTTTCCATCCTGTTTTTCTTCATTTTCATAACGAGATACACCTGCTCAGGCTTTCTTCCAGTGTACATTTTCCAGTAAAACTTATTTTTACCGCTACTCCATGGGAGATATAGCAATACGGATTTTTAATCTGCCTAATATAATCTGCAATCCGTTCCTCCTGTGGCAGTTCTGTTTGTATCTGCACCTGCTCTATATCTACCAGACTGCTTGTGTCTACCGTTCTAATATCTATCTCTGCCATCTCCTGCATTTCTTCTGGTGTTGGTAATTCTTTCTCTGCCATTTTTACACCTCCCGGAAAAAATTACTTCTACCTATAAAGCTCGGCAGAGGGTATTTACCAACCTGCATTTCGTGTTTTTTTATTTTTTTCATTTTGAGGGTTGGTAAACAGGCTTTCCAAAGCCTTATTAGTAGAGGGATTTCTTTCTTAGAGCAAGTTTCGCTTTGTAGCACAATAACCCGCTTTGCGGTTATTGGCTATCAGCAACTTGATGGGGATTTCGTTTCCCCATACCCTCGACGCATATTGCAGATATGCTTTTCTGGTTCCTACTACCGTATCGCAACGTGATATTCCTCATCACTTCTCCTGTGTACTGCCAGAGCAGTTTGTGTGGATTCTCTTTAAGCAAATATATAAATTATGAAAGGATTTTGATAAACATGGCTAGACCAAAGAAAGATAAATGTATTACCTATACCAAAGACGTACACTTCCGTTTAACCGAAACAGAATATGAGATTTTACAGAAAACCGCCCAGGACGCAAACCTTTCCATTTCAGAATATGTCAGAAAGGTATTGAATAACCAAAAGGTAATTGTAAATTACAATCTGGTTGCTGATGTTCCAGAAATAAAGAAACTGCTCGCAGAGTTTGGAAAGATAGGTAGCAACCTCAATCAGATTGCAAAATATTTTAACCAGGGCGGCATTCTTTCTCAAGAAATGCGTGGAGAAATAAATAAGCGACTTCGAGATTTATACGAAATGAAATATAAGGTAATGGAAATGGCAGGTGACTTTCATGGCAATACTGAAACATATCGCAAGTAAAAATGCAGATTATGGAGAAGCTGAACGTTATCTGATTTTTCAGCATGACGAATATACGCAGAAACCCATTCTTGATGAAAACGGTCACATGCTCATTCGTGAGGAATATTACCTTGACGGTATAAACTGCGATCCATTTACCTTTGCAGCAGAATGTCAAGAAACAAATGCTTATTTTCATAAGAACCAATCTTACAATGAAATTAAGTCCCACCACTATATCATCAGCTTCGATCCTAAAGACCGGGACGAACATGGATTAACCGGAGAACTGGCGCAGCAGCTTGGCGTAGAATATGCCAAAGAGAATTTTCCCGGACACCAGGCACTTGTCTGTACTCACACTGACGGTCACAATGGTAGTGGCAATATTCATGTGCATATCGTAATCAACAGTATCCGCAAATATGACACTGAGCCTCAGCCCTATATGGAATTTGATCGGGATTCAAAAGCTGGATATAAACATCATCTTTCCGATAGATACCGGATCTATTTGAAGCAAAAAGTCATGGATATGTGTACCGCCAATGAGTTGAACCAGGTAGACCTTCTAACACCTGCGGAAAGGAAAATATCTGAAAAAGAGTACTGGGCAAAACGCAGAGGACAAAAAAAACTTGATAAACACAATGCAGAGCTTGAAAAGAAAGGGCTGACTCCAAGGCAGACTACTTTTCAAACCGAGAAGCAATATCTTCGTGATGCGATTGATACAGTTGCTTCACAGGCAATATCACAAGAAGATTTTTCCAGATTGCTGTCTGAAAAATATAATATTACATTCAAAGTCAGTCGTGGCAGATACAGCTACCTGCATCCCAACCGCAGTAAATACATTACTGGAAGAAGCCTTGGTACGCTTTATGAGGAAAAACATCTTCTGCAAATATTTCAAGAAAATTCTACCTCACAGATTACTGAAAATCCGATTCCTGATATTTCTCAAGTTGTTAATTCTTCAACTCCAACAGTTTCTGCCTACACTGCTACAACTACAGAAACTACAGAAGCTCCACATACTTTCCTCTTTATAAAATCTGATTTACGGTTGGTAACAGATTTGCAGCATTGTATTAAAGCACAGCAAAGTCAGGCGTATGCTCAAAAAGTAAAACTGTCTAACCTGAAAATGATGGCTCAGACAGTTGCCTATGTACAGGAACATGGCTTTCAATCCAAGGCAGATTTAGATGCAGCTCTTTCCGATGCCTCTGCTCAAAGCACTGATGCAAGAAATACACTAAAATCCACAGAGGATACTTTGAAGAATGTCAATGAACAGATTCATTATACCGGACAGTATCTTGCCAATAAATCCATATATTCTGATTACCGCAAAAGTCGGAACAAAGAAAAATTTTACGATGATCACCGGGCAGAACTTACACTCTATGAATCTGCCCTCCGAATACTCAAAGAAAAATCACAGGGCAATAAACTTCCTACATTAAAAATGCTGCGTGAAGAAAAGAATCGCTTAACAGAATTACAGGCAGTGCAACGTGAGGATTTTAATGCCCGGCGTGAATATGAACGAGAACTCCGCACAGTATGTTCCAATGTAGATATTATTCTTGGAACCTCACAAGTTCAAAATCGCCAGCGTGAACATACACAAGAAAAATCATAACCAACTTCTTTCATAAAAAATAGAGGTTCTTCCATAAAGCCAGGGAAGCAAACCTCTATTTCTTTATTCTACCTTTTCTCCATCTACATATAATATAAATTTTTCAGGGTTGTGGATAATATCATATTCCCCATTTTCTTCATCTAATAAATACGCTATCTCACAGAATTGCTTATTATCGTTAAGGTCTTTTTCTGTCTTATATACATTGATCTGTAATTCTGTCGGGCATACCATATCATACGAAAACTTTATAGACTGAAAAGAATTTTCCCGGCACATTTTTATAATCTGTTTTGCCAGTTCCTCTTTATCAGCAATTTCCTCTTGATTTGCTACAACCGTTAAATGTTCCGTAGTGTTAAATCTCGTACTATTAACTGCATCTGGAATCTCCGAAAGTTCCTCCGACTGTGCTTTATGAAATCCACTACATATGCACATCACGCATATAAAGCAAACGACTACCAGTACAATTCCTTTTGTTCTCTGCTTTTTCAATCCATCTCCTCCTCATAGATATGGGTTCCGAAAACAGAACCTTTGTTACTTTCTATCTTAACCCTATAATGAGGGAAAGACAAGAAAAAGGTGGAGATAGCCGTTGATTAAATATGATAAATTGTGGCTTACCATGCAGGAAAGAGGTATTACAAAGTACACACTTCATAAAGAATACCATTTCAGTAAGTCCCTGATACACCGCTTGCAGAATAATGAGGGTGTCAGTATGAACACCATCAATACACTCTGTAACATTCTGGATTGTAAAATTGAAGATATTGCAACGCACTACAAAGACTAGCCTTAACCGAAGCATTCGTCACTGGCCAGTCTTTTTATATGCGAAAAAAGAAGCCAGCCACAACAAAGTGACCAGCTTCTCATTTTTATTTTTTTGTACGTTCCATATCTTGTCCCATTACCTGCTGCATAGCTTTCTGTCCACTGCGCCTTGCGACTTCTTCCTTTTTCTCGTTCAATTTTGCAAGGATAGATTCTTTGGGACGATTCTTTTTCTCTTTCGGTGCTGCATTATTTTTAAGTCCGTCAATCATATTGTAATTTGCTTCCTCTGTGATCTCCGCACTTCGCAGATATTCCCCATTCTCCATATACTTCTGCCAGTTATCCAGTTTCGGTCTACTATTTCCTGTCTGCTCCTGCACTGGCGGATGCAAATAGTCACGAATCTGCTGTTTTACCATATCGTCAAATCCATTATATACGCTGTCTACAATCACTTTGCCATTCTGATCTAAAACTACATACGCAACATTCGTTCCATACTGCTCATGCTCCATAAGGAAATAATTTTTCCCCTCTACCAACAGATAATCTACTACTTGCCATGTTCCATCTTTTCCCTCTATTTCATAGTCAACCGTATCCTTTGTAAGTCCACCGCTTTCTGAAGATGTAACTTTCATAAAATCAGGAATCTCTATAAAAGTGTCTTTGTTTACATAGTAAGTGGTCGTGACACCATTATCATTAAGAATCAGCACATCACTGGTACTGACCGCATGACCTTTATAATTATGGGGCTGTTTCTGCTCCAGATCCTTTTTTATCTGCTCTGGCGTTTCTCCCGGCTTCATTGTTCCAAGATACACCTGTTCATAATTTGCCACCTGCACCGGAATCTGATCCTGCGCAAGTTCTTCATATGTCCGGAAAAGAAGATTTCTCAATTCCGGTTTCTTTTTTAACTGGTAAACTGCAAACTGACTTGTACTCATTCTCCATCCACCTCCAGATCTGCTTTATAAATTTCTACCGTTTTCTGCAATTCTTCATATCCCTCATCGCTAAGATAATAGAGCTTCTGAATCGTTGTAAAAATCAGCAGCTTCATATCTTCGTCCAGATAGGAAAAAATCTCATCCATTGCTTCCATTGTCTGTACCCGGTTTCCTGCATCAAAAATTGCCAAAGCAGTATATTCATCTTCCTCAAATCTTACCATCATAATGACACCTCTCCCTTCTTATGTGTTCTGGATTTTTCTTTCGCTGCATTCTGTTCCTGCTCTTTTATTTTTACCTGACGTTCCCGGAGTGCCTGAAGAACTGATTCTTTTCTGCTCTTTGGCTGTGAATCATTTTCTTTTTGTACAGATTTATCTCCAACTGTCTGCTCTGTGCTTTTGGTAAGCTCCTGCTTCTGAGCAAAATATTTTTCCACATCGTCCATTGCTTTCTGAACTAATGGACTCTCCTTATAATGTCGGATCATCTCCACACCTTCCCGGTCAACTTTTCCCAGTCGCATAAGATCATACGGTCCGTCATAATCACTTCCATCATGCAATTCAAATCCAACACCCTTTATTCCATTCATACGCTCTGCCGGGATAGTTTCATAGATTTGTAAGGCTTCCTCTAAAGTAAGATTTTCGTGATACTCGCCCATAACTGGAAATTCCATGCACTCTGCAACATAAAAAGTGATTGTGGCTTCTGTCTGTTCCTGCTCTGACTGTCTGGTAAAAACAGAGTATGTTTCTGCATTTTCCAGACGTGAAAGTAATGACCGGGCAGTGATTACATCACTGTCTACATTCGATTCTTTTGCCACCTCAGTCAGCCAGTCTTTTAAACCTGCTGTCTCCCTGTGCAAAATATCCTCTGTGATTTTCTCGACCTGTTCGTCCCTATTGTCAACGGTATCCTTATATTCATAAATATCATATTCGTAACTAAAATTATCCAAGTCCACTGCTAGTTTCTTGATTTCCTGCTGATCAAGATAAGCTTCTGATTCCTTTATGTACTCTGCCAGAGTAATCCTTTCTTCTGAAATTGGGTTAATATCTACTTTAATGCCTGCTATTGCCATACCATAGGAATTCAATTTGTCAAAAAAACTATCTTCTCGAAAATTTCCTCGATAAGAAAGCACCACATCAAGATCAGAATCTTCACAATACAGATCATCCCTGCTTCTGGAACCATACACTCTCGCCCCGATCAGTGTAACTTCATTTTCCAGTCCCATTTCTTCCAGAACTGCCCTTGTATGAGCCAGTACGTCATATTCCACTTCTGCCCGATTCATTCCATTCAGTGCTGCTTCGCATCTGCCAAGCTCAGATGTCTTTCTTGTAATGCCATTCTCCAATAATGCTTTTGCATTGCTGATTAATTTTTCCCGGAACTCTGCATCATCTACTTTGACACATACCTCTTTCTCCATTCCTTCTTTTTTCAGGATTTCATAAGTTGCTTCCTGAATAGAATCATCCAGATGGTCATGTTCTCCACTGACAACCTCATGCAGATCAGCATCATAAAAAATATAGGCATATCCTTCTTCTGTCGGCTGTACTGTCAGATATGTTTTTGCTTCCGCAAACTGTACAGTAATTCCTTCATAGTTTTTCATAGCTACTTCCCTGTCATAGCCATCGAAAATAGATTCCGGGCAATTTTGTTCCAACAGTACCTGTACGATATGTTCCTTTTCCGCATGTTCTGTCTGAACTTCCAGGGATTCATAGTTCATTACCCTTGCATCTTCTACCGAAAGTCCTTCCTCTTCCAAAATATTCTCCATTGCCTCTGAAATAGAGATAGTCGGATCATCATAAACACCGCCATCCAATTCCAGATAATCCTTATCATAAAATGTATAATCGTAACCATCTTCTGCTGTCTGAATTGCAAAATACTTTTCTCCCACCTGATATGCAATCTGTACATCATGCATATCCAGTCGATCTTCCATTTTTTTCACTGCTTCGTATACTTCCGGGTTTAGCCAGCCACCAATCTTTTCATACTCATGTGTCAGTTTGTCTATTCCATTTTCACATACAATAAAATCAATGCTTTCCTGCATGTTTTCTGTATTCTGAATGCCAAGCACTTTTTTCTGATGATTTGGAATTTCCAGATATTTATGCATGGCATCATCCAACGATTCAAACCGTTCAACCTTAACCACACCTTTTGCATTCATATCTTCCATCAGATAGTAATTGTCAATATAATGGATTTCTGGCATCCTTAATGTAATACCGTCTGGTAACACAACAGAATCAACCGCACAGTAGTTAAACCATACATTATCTCCGGCTTCATTTTTTCCAACCAGTGTTTCCGCCCAATTATCTTCCTGTACAGCCTGTGTTTCTTCTATTGTTAATGTCTGTCCGCTATGCAATGACACAAGGGTATCTTTCGGAAATTCCATCAGGTCATATACCGTTGCACCATTTTCTTCCAGATATTCTGAAATAGCTTCCCTGGCTCCTTCATCAAATCCATGCCAGATGTCCTCTGCCACCAGTGTTCCATTTTCCGATACGATAATATCTGCCACGTCCTGACCGTATTCCTCATTCCTCATCTGGAAGAATCGCTCCCCATGATACGTTTTCATATCCACTGCATACCAGGTGCCTGTATGTCCGTCTGCTTCATATCCTCTTGTAGTTTCAGTGATATGCTGATTTTTCACACCAAGCACCTCTTCCAGTTTCCGGGTACGGATTTCGTTTCTTGCCATGTCAATGAAACCATTCAGGACTGCCGGATGGCTGCTCACAATATAGTCCCTGTTCAGATCCATTCCCCGGCTGATATTTTCCGGAATATCAATGCCATCTGCCCACCGTTTATTGCCATCAGAAAATCTCCCATCATAGGCAAGCTGTTTTAACGTATTTGCCAGAACAAAGGCAACACGTTCCTCTCCATATTTTTCAACCACACCTGTTGCAGTATCCGGGTTCAGACTCATGCCATCAAAGTTTTCTGTGATTGCCTGTTCGATTGCATTTTTACAGTCAATGTTCAGTTTTCTGGAATCCAGATAAGCATCTACATTTCTCTCCTGCATAGCCTTTTCCAAAGTTCCCATATATACTTCCGGATATGCTTTTACTGGATTGGCATTTAGCATTTCAGTTCTCTGTGCCACAAAGTCCGGCAGTTCTGTAAATCCAAAAGAATCTACATAGTATGCGGTTAACCTGCCGCCCCGGTTCATAATGATCACATCACTGACTGACATGGAATGCCCGGTAAAATCGTTTGGTCGTTCTATATTAAAACGCTCAAAGAGATTATCCAGTGTCGTAGCATCTCTCAGTCTTTCACTGTAAACCATCTGATAGTCTTTGCCATCTACGGTAAATCCCATTTCTTTTGCCGTTTCCAGACTTAAAAACTGATACCCTCTTTCTTCCTGTCCACTGTTGATCTGATAAATACCATAACGTTTTCCATCACTCTCCAGAAGAAGCGTTTCTTTGATCTTTGCTTTTTCTTCCGGTGTCATAATCGTTTCCTGACTTCTCCGGTAATTTTCCCATTCAAATTTCGTCACTCCGAATAACCCGTCATGCTGTAAAATATCCAATTCCAGATTCATAATTCTTTGCGACTGTTCCTGACCACCAACTGCTCCGGTCAGTCCATAAACCGTTACTCCCTCATGGTGCAATTCTACTGCCCGTTCCCTGGTAAGCGGAAGCATACTTTCTGAATAAAATCCGGCTTCATGCAATTCTGATAAACCAATCATCGAATCCGGCAGACTTTCAATCTGTTCCTCCGCTTCTCCAATCAATTTTAGTACCGCTTCTCTGTTTCTATCCAGAATAGATTCTGCAAGATTCTCTGCCAGTTTTTCCATTGCTTCCCTGTCATCCAGTTTATAAGCAAAATTCACGATAAGATTTCTCTGGTCATTGCTGAAAATCGTCCGTTCCTGCTCCAGACGATTAATAGTCTGTTCTGCATACTGCATGGCACTCATTTCTTCTGTCTGCTCCACAACATCTGCTTCCTGCTCTGCTCTTTCTATCTGAAGTTCTTTGAGTTTTTCCTCAATCTGTCCGATCATATCAGCAGAAGTCTTACGGATGGTGTCCATAGAAGCACGAAGCTCTTTCATATTTTTACCGGAAGACCAGCTTGCAATATAGGAAAAAGAATACTCCGATGTGTCCAGTCCGAAATGGTTACATACCACATAGGCAACACTTTCTGCTTCTACTTCCCTTGTAAGCTGATCTTTTACGATGCCCTCTGCTTCCATCTGATCACGATCATGCAATACTGCATGTGCGGTTTCATGCACCGCTGTTTTCATGGTTTGTGCCTCACTCATGCCAGGCTGGATCGCAATATATTTATCGACAAGCTGATAAAAGCCTTTCGCCTCCCCATCAATCTCAATAAAACGGATAGGAACCGGGGCAACCATTTTTAATGATTCCATAAAATCATGGTAGATCAAAACATCTCCCTCCAGTTCTGATACCTCAAACTCTGGAATCGGTTCTCCTGTGGTCTGGCTGACATCAAATACTGTCGTAACCCGGAATTTTGTAATAACACGCTCTACTACTTCTGTTTCCGGCTGTCCATCTTTCCCAATCACAATCTCGCCTGTTTCCGGATCAGTTTTTTCAATCTCCTGTTTCTCTTTAAACGGAGCCGGGGCAATAATCTGGATGCCTTTTTCCCCTCTTTTTACCTGCCGGTTAAATTTCTTCTGCCATGCCTGATACCCCGCTACCAGTGTTGCTTCCGGTTTCTGCATAGCGATCAACAATGTATTATTAAAACTGTAATTATGGAACTTTGCCATTGTGTTCAGATATTCCGTATATTTTTCTGATGTGAATATTTCTGCAACACCCTGTTCCAACTGCTCTGTAATCTGCTTTAACTGTTCTTCTCTGTTTGCCATAATCAAATCCTCCATAGAAAAATCCCGCCAAAGCTATGGTCACTCTGACGGGATACCCTTTATAACTCCTGTTCGTGTTTCTTTTTTGGTTTCTGCTGTATTTCGCCTGTCTGCTCCTGCTGTTTCTGTTCTTTCAGTCTTTCCAGAATAGATGTTTTATGAACACTGTCAGCAATTCTGTCCTGTCGTTCCTCTGTCACGTTTACTTCCGGATTTTCCCCAATGCCCTCATCTGCCAGAAGATTTTCTCCCCCTTTCTCATCCATGTTCAGCATGGCATTTAGTTCTGCCAGACGTTCCATTTTTTCACTCAGTTCCGCTTCTTTCGGGAATGGCTTCTGCACCTCTTCCTGTGCGGTCTTTAACTGCTGTTGTACCGTTTCCAGATTCTGCTCGGTATCTGCCAGCTTTTTCTCGATTGCAGAAAGTGCATTATGAATCCTCTGGATATTGCCCAGAGTATCCTTTCCGAACTCAATCTTATAAGAACATTTTCCCTTGATTGTCATGGTATAAGTATTCGACAGGAAATTGTATTCTGAAGAAAGTGCAAAACCATGATATTCCCCGATCTGCCCGGCTGATTTTACGGACTTCAAACCGGATGCTGCTGAAATCAGTGCAACTCCCGCTTCTTTTTTATCGGTATACAACTTTCCACCGACTGTCATTGCAAAGTGGTCATTATCCTGTAAATCTACTTCTTTTACCACATCTGCATCCACACGCATACCGGCAATTTTCTCCTTCAATGCTGCAATCTGTACCGGATACCGCTTTGCAATATCCGATTCCAGACGATAGATCTGACTGGTGTGGTTTGCTTTCAGAAGTTTCAGTTTACTTACCTGCACATCCAGATCCATTTTTTCTTTGATGTACTCGTTTCCTGTTGCCAGTGCTTTGATCTCTGCATAGGACAGGGCTGTATCATCTACATCTTCACAGGCACGCACCGGGGATTTACTGGTCATGATCTGTGAAATAAACTTCTGCTTGTTTTCCAGAATCTGCCACATGTACGAATCAAACGTATTTTCCGTTACATACCGGAAGATTTTTACCTTGTCATTCTGGTTTCCCTGCCTGAGAATACGTCCCTCCTGCTGTTCCAGATCTGACGGTTTCCAAGGGCAGTCCAGATGATGCAGTGCAAGTAGTCTGTCCTGGACGTTGGTACCAGCACCGAGTTTTGGAGTGGAACCCATCAGGATTCTTACCTGCCCGGCCCGCACCTTTGCAAACAGCTCCGCTTTTTTCACCTCCGTATTGTACTCATGGATAAATGCGATCTGCTCTTTCGGGATTTCCCGTTCCACCAGCTTATTTCTCACATCATCATAAACATTGAATGTTCCGTCAGTTTTCGGTGTGCTGAGGTCACAGAAAATCAACTGGGTAGCCTGTGTATCTTTTCCGTCCTCCCATACCTGGAAAGCATTCTCCACACAGGCATTTACCTTGCTTTCCCCTGCATCCGGCAGCATATCATTTAAAAGCCTCTGGTCTAATGCACATTTTCTTCCATCATTGGTAATTTTGAGCATGTTATCTACCCTTGGATCTACCGCACCTCCCCTAACCTGCTCTGCACGTTCTGAAAATGCTTCCACCATTTCTTTCTGCTCATCGCTCGGTTTTAATACTTCATTGATATATTCTGCTTCCGGTACAGGAAGATTCAACATGTCCGCAGTCTGAATATCTGCTGTTTCCTTAAATATGGAAATCAGTTCCGGAAGATTAAAGAAACGGGCAAATCGTGTTTTTGCACGATAGCCCGTCCCTTCCGGTGACAATTCGATTGCCGTAACAGTTTCTCCAAAAGTAGCTGCCCACGAATCAAAATGTCCCATTTCCATATTCATTAAAGTATCATACTGGAGGTATCTCATAATGGTGTATAATTCGGTCATACTGTTTGATACGGGTGTTCCCGTTGCAAACGTGATTCCTTTTCCCCCGGTAATCTCATCCATGTACCTGCATTTCATAAACATATCTGAACTTTTCTGTGCATCGGTCTGTGAAATGCCTGCCACATTCCGCATTTTAGTGTATAAAAAAAGATTTTTGTAATAATGTGACTCGTCCACAAACAGCCTGTCCACGCCTAACTGCTCAAAAGTCACAACATCATCCTTTCGTGTCTGGTCATTTAATTTTTCCAGTTTTGCTTTCAGGGTTTTCTTCGTCTTTTCCATCTGTTTAACGGTATACTGCTCCCCAACCTGCGTCTTTGCTGATTCAATAGAAAATGTAATATCTGCAATCTGATCTTCAAGCAATGCAATCTGTCTTTCCCTAGAAAGCGGGATTTTTTCGAACTGGCTGTGTCCAATAATGACCGCATCATAATCCCCTGTTGCGATTCTGGAACAGAACCGTTTTCTGTTTGCCGGTTCAAAATCTTTCTTTGTTGCCACCAGAATATTTGCTCCCGGATATAAGCGTAAAAAATCACTTCCCCACTGTTCCAGCAAATGGTTTGGAACCACATAAAGGCTCTTTTGTGCCAGTCCCAGACGCTTGCTCTCCATACCGGCTGCGATCATCTGGAATGTCTTGCCTGCACCTACACAGTGTGCGAGCAGGGTATTATTTCCATAAAGAATATGTGCCACCGCATTTTTCTGATGCTCCATCAGCTTAATTTCCGGATTCATTCCGACAAACTGGATATGACTGCCATCATATTCTCTTGGTCTTACACTGTTAAACCGTTCATTATAAATCTTGCAGAGCGTTTCCCGTCGGCTCATATCCTTAAAGATCCACTCTTTAAATTCCTCCCGGATCAGTTCCTGCTTCTGCTGCGCCAGAGTAGTTTCCTTTCGGTTCAGTACCCGGTGTTCCCCATCCGCATCATGTATTGTGTCATAAATTTTTGTATCACGCAGATTCAACACATCCTCCAACAATCTATAAGCATTTGCCCTTTGTGTTCCATAAGTTGATGTGGAAAGTGGATTATTGCTGCTATCCACATTCTTTCCCTTTACATTCCACTGTCCAGTCACTTCCGCATACTGCACTTTAATACGCTCATAATTGATATGGTGTCGTGGTGTATGAAATGTTTCTGCCATGAACTCTGTAATATAGTCCGGAGAAATCCATGTTGCACCAAGCCTTGCTTCAATCTCGGAAGCATCCAGGTCTTTCGGCTGTACCCGTTCCAGTGCCTGCACATTGACCATATATTCCGGATGGTTTTCTGCAAACTGCCTTGCAACGTTCAGCTTCTCCCTGACATTCCCGGAAAGATACTCGTCGGATGGCTCCCATTTATCTGTAAGCGGATTTTTGAAGATAACACCTGTAAGCTCCTCTGTGACCTCTTCCTCTGTTTTCCCTGTAAGCTCCATCATATAAGGAATATCCACTTTCGCCTTTTCCCCGATAGATACCGCCAGTGCCTCACTTGCAGTATCTACCGATGTTACCGGCTCTGCCCTGCGGATCGTCCTTTTCGTAAATATGTCTGCTTTCCGCTTCAACTCGCCCTTTTCATCCAGAAATTCAAGGGAAGTCAAAAGGCAATAGCTGCTGTCCATGCTGAACGCTCTTTTATTTGCATTGCTGCTGAGTAGTCCATACTTGGCAGTAAAACTGTCATAAACCTGATTCAACTCAGCCTGTAAGCTGGCAACCTCTTCATCACTGCATTCATCCAACTGCCGTTCCAGAAGCCTGTTTGTTGCATCCCGGATGGCAACCATACCTCTGACTCGTTCGCCTGTCACAACGGGAAGTTCCATCTTATTCATAACAGAATTTTCCCTGTAATAAATATCCTCTCCGACAAGTGCAAAGCTGAAGTTCTTAATGTTCGGATCTGCCGGTATGGATACCACCTGTTCTTCCAATTCCGTATCCGAAATCTCCTGCTCTGTAATAGTTCCCTGGATATGCTTTACCGCTTCTTTTAACTGCTCTTCCAGATCTGCTCCCTCTTTTGCCTTTACCGTCACTTCCTGTTTTCCGTACTGGGTACTTTCTGTTGTGAAATCCCCAAGCACCATTTCCGGATGATCTGCAAAATAGGAATTGACTGTATAGCCTTCTGATGTGGTTTTTAACTGTACCCAGTCTGGCTCTGTGATCGCAGCCCTGTCCCTTTTCTGAAAAAACAGAATATCCGCAACCACACTGGTATTGGCATTTCTCTGGAAAGCATTGTTCGGTAAGCGGATTGCCCCTAGCAGATCTGCCCGGTTTGCAAAATACTGTCGGACTTCCGGATTCTGTTTATCCATTGTACCGCTTGATGTAACAACTGCCACCACTCCTCCCGGACGTACCAGGTCTAAGGATTTTGCAATAAAATAATCATGAATCATAAAATGGTATCTGTCATACTTGCGGTCACTGACCTGATATGCCCCAAACGGTACATTTCCAATCACACAGTCAAAAAAGCTGTCCGGGTAACTGGTTTCCTCAAATCCCTGTACTGCAATCCTGTTCTTCTGATAAAGCTGTTTCGCGATCTGCCCGGAAACCGGATCAAGCTCCACGCCGTACATATTTGTAGCACTCATGCTTTCCGGTAAAAGTCCCATAAAGTTACCAACTCCACAGGATGGCTCCAGGATATTTCCCTGTTTCAGTCCCATATTTCCAAGTGCTTCATACATAGCCTTGATAACCGTCGGAGAAGTATAAAAGGCATTCAGCGTTGATGCCCTTGCTGCACTGTATTCTTCTGGCGTGAGGACTCCTTTTAACTGCGTGTATTCCTCTGCCCAGACACTGTTTCTTTCTTCAAAAGCCTGTGGAATACCGCCCCATCCAACATATCTTGACAACACTTCCTGTTCTTCCGGTGTTGCTAATCTCTGCTCCTGTTCCAGTTCTTTCAGCAGCCGGATAGCTTCCATATTTGCTTTAAACTTTGCTTTCGGACCGCCAACACCAAGGTCATCGTCTGTAATATGGAAATTATGAGGTTCCTGTTCCTGCACCTGTTCATTTTGCAGATATGGTAAAAATTCTCCTTCATAGCCAAACAGTTCGTTCTCCCCTGGAATATAATTTCGTCCGGTTTCCATACACCGGAAAATATCAGCTTTTGATGAACCACTCGCTTCGTAGAATCCTGCATAGGAATATAAAATATCATCTTCTCGCTCGTAGGTAGTCAAGTGCAATTCTGTATTTCCTCTTGTCTGGTTTACCAGTTCTTTCCCTTCCAGACCTTGCGGAAGAATCCCCACTGCTTCAAAATGATACCCCTGATATTCAAATACATTCTCGTCCCACTGTTCCTGTACAATTACAGATTCCGGCTCAGATTCTGATTCTTGTAAATCCAGTTCCTGTCGTACTCTGGTAATTTCTTCTGGATTCATGACATGATCTGTATATGGCTCGATCATATCCTCCTGCCATCTGCCATTATCATTCCAGATTTTTTCTGAAATGTCAGAAACTAACTGTATCTGTTCCGGTGAAAAGTCTGGATTCAGTACTGGTTCTAACATACGCTCCTGTTCAGCCAGCTTTCGGATAACAGCCATCTGTTCCTCGGAAAAATCCTCTACAGATTTTCCAACTGTATCCATACTGTCATAGATCAGTTCGCCTACACGACTTTTTAATACATAATCGTCCTCATAAAAGCCATCTTCCCACAATTCTTTTGCTTCTTCAAAGGACATATGCGGATCTGCCTCTGGTTCTTCATTCTGTATCTCTTCCACTTCTGCAGCCGATTCTTCTACTTCCGGTTCTTCCGTAATTTCCTCTGGTTCAGAATTACTCATAATGTCAAATAAAGACATCTGGTATCCTGTCAAGCCTTCCGTCTGCTCTGCTACTTCCTGTGCCGGGAAAATCGTATAGCTACCCTCCACATACTGATGTACTTCTGTTAAAAGCTGTAATTTCTTCTCATAAGTTTCATTTACTGATTCAAAATCCAATGGCAGCATTGCCAGTGCATCGTCCATCGCCTGTAACAATTTCTGTGCCTGTTCCGAATCATTCAGCATAGCAGGTAATTCTTTTTTTGCTTCTTCATTGAAGAAATCCTGTTTAAATGGACGCTCAATTTCTTCTGGCAGTCTTGCATAAAAGCTGATCACTTTCCCTGCAATTCGTTCCCTTTCATAATCTGGCATACGGGAATAATCAGCAGAATGTAAAAACTGTTGATTATCAATCAGATAACCGACTCTTTTCGCCACTTTTGCCCAGGAAAGCAACACCGAAGTATCTGGATTCCCATAGGTTCCTCTCTCCAGTTTCAACCCTTTTCCGTCATAATCTGCATGGGAATTATCTGCACCACATAAAGCGTGGCTACAACCACCTGTACCGTATTTTTCCTTAATAAAATCTGTTCTCGCTTTATCATCTTCATTCAGAAGATAAAACGAATAGGTAGAAAGCCTGCCATCAGAATAAGGGCCTCCGCCGGCAAGAAAAGCGTCTATTTCATCCTGAGTAATAAACACCTTATGTTCCTGCCATGCAAATTCCTCCCTGGCACTGTATGGAACCACTTCTGCTGCAAATTTCTGGAACTGACTGGATATTCTGACTGGGTTATAGGTACGGAAACGCATAATGCTTCTATCTTCCTCATAAGCCATTGCCAGTCCTTCCAGACGCTCATTCATATCTGACAGCCACTGCGAATCTGACAACTTTTCTTCCAGATAATCTGTTATTTCCGGATAAATACTGCGAAGATATGGTAAATCCTCTTCATCAAAAACAAGTTCCGCTACACCCTCTGCCATATCCGCTTTCATATAGGCAAGTGCCTGGGCATGTTCCTTTACTGCGTTCTCTCTTGCAACATCGAGTACAGACTGCGGTGCATATTCACCCTGTTTCAAAAGCTGATGGATACGTCCACTCACATCTTCCCAGGATAAAAACACCTTATCCAGAATCTGATCCGTAACCGTATGTCCTACTGCAATCTGCAATCCGGTTTCATCAAACCAGACCGAATACTCCATACCATTGATTTCAAAGCCTTTTCCACCAGTCCCATACTCCCGCTTCACAAACTCCGTATATTCCTCCGGTGTCTGTTCGCTCATAAAATTATAGATAATACGAAGCTGGCTCTTGCTTCGGTTTCCTCCGGTTCTTAAAACCTCATCGACCACTTCACTTGGAATGGCAATCTCTCCTGCATAAAGGGCAGCTACTCTGTTTTCAATTTCTCGTTTCTGTTCATTTACAGACGGAAGTTCTGGCAAAGATAAAGCAGAGGCAATTTCTTCCTCTGCTTTACTTAACTGATCTTCACTTGCATCTTCAATTAACTGTATACCAATTCCGTCAAGATGCTCTCTTCCGCTGTTGCCGTCAGACTGTTCATATGTGCTGCCCACGCCATCGGGTTCTCCTCTTTCGACGGTGCCGGATTCTTCTCCAACAGTTTCTCCATCAGTACTTCCAATCTCTCCTGTGCCGCTTTCTCGATCTCCTCCAGATGACTGTTCAATTTCCCGGTCAGCAACAGGCTCTGGTACAGGCTGTTCTTGTACTCCTTCAGAAATGTCCTCCGTAGCATTCCGTATTTTCCGATCTGTGCTTCTGTTTCCTGAATTGTCAGGTTTGGAAACAGATAATCCCCTTTTCGATGATATGTCAGTGCCATACTCATTTCCTCCTTCATTTTCCTGTGAATATTCTTTTTCTGTAATAGTATCGTTGTTTTCTTTGCTTTTACAAATTAACGTGTTAAAGTTATTATAATTCCTTTCTTCTGAATTTTCAATACCTTTTTTCATTTCTTCTAATGAAATGCGATGTACATATCTTCCAATATCCACCAGAACTGATTCACTCGCTCTGCTTGTGGCATTTCCAATGAATGTCAGCACAGAGAGGCGATTGTAATCTGTAATATGTACAAAATCCATTTCCTCCTGCCGTTCCATTGGATCAAGTCCGCATCTGGAAGCAAGTGTATAATAAATGCTGTCCGTCAACAGACTTCGGAACTCACTGCGGATGGTATCTTCCTCCAGTTCTTCCAGATAGGTTCCCTCTGTCACATACAACAGACCATCCAGATACTCCTCCAGATTTTCCTCCACCATATATTTAGCGGTTGCCATCAAAGCATCCGAAAGATTTTCCGTATCTTTCTTTTCCAATCCATAAACTTCTTCCAGATGAAGCAATACCTCTTCCTGCTGTTCTTCCTGTAATTTCCACAGGTACGGTGTTCTTCCACCATTTACCATATGAGTATCCTGAACATCGAATACATACCGAAGTCTTGTTTTCTGCGTGGTTTCATCTATAAGGGCAATTCCTTTTGCCCCTCTGTTTACCCACCGGAACATTTTTTGATTCCACAATTCCAGCGAAGCACAGGCAGTTGCCTGTGGACGCTGTGCATGAATCAAAAGCTGATCCATAAATGGGTATCGGTATAATCTAGCTGCGGTATCCAGATAGTTCATCCAGTCCCTGGGGGAACTGCTGATACTGGTTGCATGTGATTCTGCAAGACCTCTTATATCTTCTAATCGAGCCATAACCTTATTCCTCCTTCCGTCAGTTCTTTATTTTTTCTTTTTGTTGCAGTTTGTTTTCTTTTTAGGAAATTCCAGACTAAATCTGGCTTTTCCATCTTCCACCCCAAGTACAAGGTCAGCATCAAATTTGCTGTCTTTTTTCTTGGAATACAGTCCTTTTACATGGGTACGCCCCTTTTTCAGAAGCTCCACTGCCATCTTTTTATCCATTGATTTTTTCATGCTTTCCAGAAACCGATTTGACTTCCACAAAGCAAACGGACAGCTTCTGTCAGAACAGTAATAATTGGTCTTACCCTCATATACATCAGAACCGCATACCGGGCATTTCCCGATTACTTCCCTTGCAGTCTGAAAACGATTGCGTTCTTCTTCCGGAATCGCCCTGCATACAGAAAGAATCTCGGTAATCATAGATACAATCCCATCCATAAATTCATCATCCTGGATTTTTCCCTTTTCCATCATCAGAAGCTGATTTTCCCATTCTGCTGTCAGGCTTGCGGATTTCAGATTCTCCGGCATTACATGGATCAGTTCACAGCCTGCCACTGTAGGAATAATCTGTTTTCCTTTACGTTCTGCATACCCGGAAGATACCAGCTTCTCAATGATATTTGCCCTGGTTGCCGGTGTCCCAAGTCCTTTTTTCTCTGTATCAGAATCAAATTCCTTATTCCCCGCTGTTTCCATTGCTGCAAGCAAGGTATCTTCGGTAAACATCTTCGGCGGGGATGTATAATGGGTACTCTTCTCTGCTTTCACAGGAACAAGAGTCATTCCCTCTTCATATCCTTCTGGAAGTTCTGTCTTATTATCTGGTTCATCAGATTTCTTATCCTTCACACAATATTTCCGAAAGGCTTCTTCCACTTCTTTAAATCCCATCTGCACAGGCAGCTTTCCTTTCGCAGCAAATTCACATTCTTTGCACTGTACGGAAATTTCTGTCTGCTCATAAAGATAATCTTCCCCGGTTGCCTGTACAAGCTGCTGTCCGATCAGCATCAGAAGATTTTTCTTTCCATCTGAAAGTCCTCCCATACCTTTTTCTACTGCCTCTTTTGTCGGCAGGATTGCATGGTGATCTGATACTTTTGTATTATTGATTACACGCTCTGCATTTCCTCCGGACTGTTCAGATTTCAAAAATGGGAGAAAATCTGTCATTGCATCTGCAAGTGTTTCTACCGTTTCTTTCATATCTTCCGTTACATACTGGCTATCCGTTCTCGGATATGTAACCATCTTTTCCTCATACAGTTCCTGCAGCATATCCAGTGTTTTCTGAGCGGTGTATCCGAAATAACGGTTCGCCTCTCTCTGCAGACTGGTCAGATCATAAAGTTTCGGCGGTGAAATTCGTTTCTGCGCCTTTTTTACTTTTGTAACCATTGCTTCTGCACCATCACAAAGTTTTCTTAATTCGTCTGCTTCTGCTTCAGACTGGATATTTTCTGATGTTACTGTAAGTTTCCCATCTGACAGAAAAACCTTATAATAGGCTTCTTTCTTGAAATGCTCGATTTTCTCTTTTCTTTCTGTCAGCATGGCAAGCGTTGGTGTCTGTACCCTGCCGACCACCAGACGTTTAAAATATCTAGTTGTATAGGCTCTCGTTGCGTTCATTCCGATCAGCCAGTCTGCCTGCGCTCTGCACACCGCAGCATTACAAAGACCTGCGTATTCTTTCCTGTCCTTTAAGGTCTGGAAGCCTTTCTGAATTGCTTCATCTTCCATTGAACTGATCCACAGACGCTTCACTGGTTTTTGACAGCCTGCCAGATCATAAACTCTTGTAAAAATCAGTTCTCCCTCTCGCCCGGCGTCACAGCCATTGACCAGATACGCCACATCTTCCCGTTTCATTAAGCTGCACAATACTTCAAACTGCTTCTTTTTATCCTCTGATACCTGCACTTTCCATACTTCCGGGATGATCGGTAAATCCTCAAACTGCCATTTTGCATATTTTTCATCATAAATTTCTGGTGGTGCATATTCTGCCAGATGTCCCAGGCACCAACTGACAATGCAACTGTTCCCCTCCAGATAGCCGTCCTCTCTCTGATATGCAGATAAATTCTTTGCAAGGCTCTGTGCCACACTTGGTTTCTCTGCAATCACTAAAAATTTTGCCATATTTTCCTCCTGTTCCTGTCAAAAAGGCAGTCCCAAAAGAACTGCCCTTTCTCCATACCTTATGATTTTTTGTTATTTCTGCTGATTCTCTGCATTTTCTTCATCTTCATTGATGTAACTGTCATCAGCAAATTCCAGACCTTCCTCTACAATGCCGTCCTCTTTTTTCTTTCTCAATTTTCCAAAAGCGAACATGCCAAGACCACCCAATGCCAGCGTTGCAACTGCTCCCAAAGCAATCCATCCAATCATCTTGTTAATGCCAGATTCCTGCTTTACCTCTGTTTCCGGCTGTGCTGTAGTTTCCGGTTCTGGTGTTGTAGTCGTTTCTGGAAGAACAACCGCAGATTCCTCTTTCTTTTCCGTTTCTTTGGTTTCATCTAAGAACTCTGCCAGGTCATTTTCATCCACAAGTGACATCATGTATACATTTTCAGAAGTACCGGAACGGTCAATGACCATATAAAAGGTATTTCCATTCTTTGTCTGTACAGTCAGAAACTGCTTGGTACTGTCATTCTCCTTATCATCCACAAGCTGTCCGTTTCCCGGTGTAGAAAACGGTGTTCCTTCTGTGACAGGCTGCTCTGCAGGCTGTTCTTCTATGACCTGCTCTGTTGCTTCGGTCTGCTCTGCATTTTCATTTGCCTGTGCAAAAGCAGTCACACTGGCAGAACCAATCAGCATCGTAGCTGACAGCATGACCATCAAAATTTTTTTCATTACCTTATTCTTCATCTTCCAAATCCTCACTTTCTTCTACCTGTCCGGTTTCCACATTTCTCTCCAGACTCTCTTCTTTCTTTGCATCTGTTTCGGAACTGTCCATAGAGAGATTGCCCTCCTCATCAAACTGCATGGTAACTGTTCCGTTCTGAATCCCATCCAGAAAAGTCAGCATCTCCCGACTGTCCATTTTCATGGATCGGATCGCCTTGATGATTTCTGCATCCTCCATCTGCTTTTTCTGGATTTTCAGTTTCTTTACATATTCCTGTAACTCCAGAATCTTATCTTCTGTTTTCTGAATATCATCCAGAACCTTTTTTAATCGCATGTTCATATTCCATCACTCCCTTCTAATGAAGCCTTCCAAATGCCATAAAGTGTTGCTGCCAGTAAGAGCTTGCAATGCTCGTATACTGAATCGGGTTTCCACAATGGATCATCATATTATTTCCTACATAAATTCCAACATGGCTCGCTCCCGGCGTATCATAAGTTCCCTGGAAAAAGATCAGATCTCCCGGCTTTGCATCAGATGGAGATACATAGGAACAATAAGACCGAAGCCCATCTGCCGTTGTTCTCCCTACATTCCAGCCATTTCCGCAGTTATTGATTACCCAACATACGAAACCGGAACAATCAAAACTGGTAGATGGAGATGCACCACCCCACACATACGGATAACCCAGATATTTTTCTGCTTCCCGAATCATCTTGGCAAACTGCGGATCAGAAAGTGCTTCTGCCGGAATATCATATCCAAAGCCTGCCCCGCCTGTCGGAATTGAGTTAAGGTCAAACAGATAATCACGATTTCCATAGTATTTATTGTAAGCGTCATACTGCTCCTGTTCCTTATCTGTCATATGGTTTCTTAAAACTGCATCCAGATTATGATTCGTGAGTGTTACATCCAAACGGTTCACTTCTCTTGTCGTTGTTACTTCTACTTCCTGACTTCCGTTGCTGTCTGCTATGTACGCTTCCCAGGTTTGATGCCCATGTGCTGATGCAGAAGCATGATCACCATAATATACATCAAACTGAACACCATATTTTGCAAATGCTCCCGTATCTTCTACTACATATTCCACTCCATTCATAATGACATGGGTTCCCATTGGCACAAATGGATTGGAAGCATCTACTGCAATCGTATGATTAGCCTGTGGATATGCGCCACTTGCGGTCGGACCACCACTCCACTGCCCACAACAGATTGAACAGTTACAATATCCGCTGGTCACCACCTGTCCCAGTGATTCCCCAACCCTGACCTTTTTCTTTTCTGTTACAGTTTCTCGTGTTGAATCCGTATATAAGCCATACTGCTCTTTAAAAATCTCCTGAATCTCATCTGCGACTTCGGCATAGGTAAAACCACCATATTTAACTGTCAGATAAGAAATAAGCTGATACGGATTGTGTCCGATCTCATCAATCTGGAACTGGAACTCGTCATAGTCTGAATGATTCGCTTTCATCTGATTAATCTGTTCATTCAATGCATTTTCCAATGCTACATACGCATTTTCTGCTGCATAAATATCTTCATCTTCACTGGAATAACTGGTAGAAATAATGGCATTGGAACCTCCCTGGAATAATGCAGCGCAACTTGACAGACTTGTTGCCATCAATGCAAAAAGCAGAACTATAACTCCTATCGTCAGAAGGATATTCCGGTTCTGCGCCACAATCTCCTTGACTGCAGCCTTGGCTTTTTCCGTAAACCGCTGTGCGTTTACAAGCACTGCATCTTTCGTAGCCTTTCCCTGTTTCGCAGCCTGATACTGTTTCTGGTAACGCTTTTTCTGCAGTAATTTCTTTAAGGCAGACTGTTTTTTCTGCTCTGCTTCTTTCTGAACCGCCTTTTTTGCCTCATTGGAAGCACTAGTTCCAAACTGCAAGCGGGATTTTTCCATTTCTTCCAGCACAGATTCCCTTAACCGGTTATTTCTCTGCCGGTTCTCTTTTAACCGTTCCCGGACGTAAATTGACTTTCTTGCAAGACTTTCTCCCACAAGTTCCATTTGCTCTGCTGCATCAAGAGCCGCATTATCGTCGGTATCCTCTCTGATCTTTTTCTGACCATAGGCAGATGCCGTTTCAGAAACAACGGTTGCACCCTTTCTTGCCATTCCACTGCCTGGAATCATACCTTTGGCTTCATCTTCAAAGGAAAGACGGGATTTTGATTTCTTCTGTTCTTTTAGCGTCTGTTCCCTTTTCGTCTTGCCTTTAATCTCTTCCCGAAAATCTTCCATTGATTTTTCGTCAACTTCTGACTTTTCATGGTAGCGTTTCTGCTCTTTTGCTGCATAGGCTGTGACCATCTTTTTCTTTCGGCTCTGCCTGTCCGGTTCCGGTGTTTCAGAATCACGTTCAATATCCTGTCCCGGATGTCCCCGGATACTTTCTTTACGAAGTCTGGAACGTGAAACAGACGGAGATTTCTCCCCGTCTGCCTTATCCTCATTCATTTCTGAGTTTTCCATTTCATCCGCTTCCGCAATTTTTTCCTGTTCCAGAAAAGCGTGTCTTGACTGTAACCTGTGTTTGCCCTCTGTTCCTTCCTCTACTGGTTCTTCTGCAGTATGAGCTTTTCTTGCCTTTCCAAAATCCAGCTCCTGTTCCCTGTGTCCGGCTGTTTTCTTCTCATCTGCCTCACGTCTGGTAATTCGCTTCTCCTTTTTACTGCGAAGATTTTCTTCCCGAAGTCCATCCCGGCTCATCTTCTGGACAGTTTTATCCCTTGCTTTATATTCATGCTCCTGCATGGTCATCATCTCCTGATTTCATAATTTTTGTTCAGAAACGTGTTCCATCTGTTTTCAATGGCAATCGCCTTATCCTTTAATTTCACTGAAACATCGGAAAGACCACTCTGTAACTCTCGCCCCTGTGTATCCGCAAGCAGAGCCAATGAATCCATTACTTCTAACAGACCAGCAAGGCAAAGCATATCTTTATGCGCCATTTCTAAAAGTGACCTTTCAGATTCCCCATAAGCCCAGTAATCTTCACTGTCCCAGTCCCAGATACCTCCTGTTCTTGCCTTATCTGGTTCAGAATCCGGCTCTACACTGTCCTGCTCATTATCCCAAAAATCAGTTTCATCGCACTCACTTTTCTCTTCCTGCTCTTCCAGATCACTTATCTCATCAAACCAATCTTTCGTCAGATCTTCACAGCCAAATTCAAATTCTTCCGGTTCTTTCTCAGCTTTCATTTTGCTGAATTTTTTTTGCAACCACGACCATACGCCCATTCCGCTGTGAATACTCGCATGTGGACAATGTAAGCAGCTTGTCCCCATATTCTGCTGTGCTTCCGGTTTCATAGATTGCTTTTCGCTTAATTTCTCTAATAAAGTACTCATAATCTGCCCCTTTCTGTGCTTTTATAAAGCTGTAATAGTCAAAATCATTTCCGGTATAAACCGGTGTTGTAAACGCTGATAATATCTGATAATATTCATTTCCCCATATGGTACGGAACAGGATTGTCGGATGTCCCACATAAAATTCCTTGTCTTTATATTTTTCAAGGTCAGCAAACATCTTCCCACTGTTCATGTGATGCCCATAGATAATCAGATTGTCTGAATCTCCCGGCACACATTCCTCCGCCAGAAACAGACAGCCATTTGCTGAATAGTCCCCATTAAAATCCCGATGCAGATAATAATTCTTATCTCCGGGCCTGTACATAACTGGGTAGTCTATCTTTGTTTTCTCAATCGTAAGCCACCCAATACAATCTGGATTTTCCTCATGCAATGCCAATATTCCAGCATCTACTTCTATAAAAGAATCGCCGGAAGAATTTTCTCCCGGCTCGTCTTCTTTCTTCTGTATAAGTTCCTGTAACTCTTGCTGTAACTGATCGTCCTGTCTTTCCTGTATGAACATTCCCATCAGAAAGTAAATACTGATAGTAAGCAAAATAATCGAAACAATCATCAATATTCCTGCTATAAACCGCCTCATTCTGCCACTCCTCCTGTTAATCGTCCCTGTCTTTGATGCCGAGTTTTTCACGCTTTTCCACATCTTCCGGTTTCGATGACATTAACGCATACAGCATAAGAGAATTATCAAATCTGTCCTTAAACGGAATAATTGTATTTCCATAAAAAATCAAGCCTTCTCCTGCTCCGCTGTTTGTCACATAGGAAAGCTGATGCGGAGAGATGTTAAGCTGTTTGGCAAGAATCTGTCTGTCCCCGGATGCCTGGTTAAGCATCAGAATAAAATCAGAATTTTCAAAGATGTTCTCGATTTCTCTTGAAGCAAGCAGGTCTTTTACATTCTGTGTGATACCAGTCGGAATACCGCCCCACTTACGGAACCTCTTCCAGATTTCCACGCTGTATGCTGCTGTCTGTTCTTCTTTCAGCAGCAAGTGAAACTCATCAATATAATATCTGGTAGATTTATGTGCAGCACGATTGACTGTTACCCTGTTCCAGACCTGATTGTGATAGGTAATCCGCCGCTTTTGCCATATCTCCCGATATGGTAGTC